>OBKH01000017.1_pt1 | contig 81664 bp, 70 predicted proteins | sample 1496241 | NCBI WGS metagenome assembly OBKH01 (sample SAMN03273953, study PRJEB22546) | soil metagenome | isolation source: rice field elevated CO2 plus elevated temperature | place: India: CRRI Experimental farm Cuttack,Odisha-753006 | collected 2013-12-17 | reverse complement strand
TCCGCATGTGGTGCAGGCTCGGCCCAGTGTGGTGCCGCGGGTCGGGATCGGATAGCGCGCAGGGCGCGTCGACGCGGGAGTCATCGCGGCGGCGACGTCGTTGGAAATCCCTGGCCTTGGTGCCGTGATTGTCGGCGAAATGAAGTGCACCGAAGCGGTCGCGCTCGCGAAAGAGAGCTAAGTCTTTAGGCGTGGCCCAGTCCGCTGGCCATGCGGAAAGCCCCTCCGGCCGTGAGCCCGGCGATCAGCAGCGCCAGCACAACCATCGCGATCTGAAGGTGTCCGCTGGTGGAGTTCGCGCTGGCAAGTTCGGCCGAGTGCACGCTTGAAAGCGTGAAGTCCGCTTGCCCGAAGAGCACGTCAACAGCCAGGGCAACACTTGTCGCTATGCCCCGGAGCCAGAATGCAAGCAATGGGCGGACAAAAGAACGCCAGTTCGGATCCGGACGGTGTCAGCCGTCGCCACCAGAGTCAACATCAGCACCGTAGTCCACATGGTACGGACGCTGCATTGGCGGCGCGGTTGGGCAGATACGAAATTAGTTTACCGATAGCGCGATATCCCGTCGCTGACCTCGAACTGTCTAGTGACTTAAGCGCCGAAGCCGGCCGGTGAGATCGGTCATATCAAGTTTTGTCAGGAATGCGGGATTCGAATAATTTTTTACTGTCGGCGAGTGCCCGATACCCAGCGACAATCATGGTTACGGCACCCTTCCCGCTGCGATATCCCCTAGACGGCCGTCGGCCGCGCCAAACGGTGCGGTTGCGGTTGCTGGAACGCGAAAATCCGCGTGCGACACGCCGGTTGGCGTATCGCGATGGACCGCTGTCGTCACTATAACGTGATCTGAGCTGAGTGCAGGAAGGCAGGGCAAGTGAGCGCAAGCCCACTCCTCGGAATGTCACGTCGAGAGTTTTTGACAAAGCTCACTGGCGCAGGCGCAGCGGCATTCCTGATGGACTGGGCTGCACCGGTGATTGAAAAGGCCTACGGCGCCGGGCCTTGTCCCGGACATTTGACCGACATCGAGCATATCGTGTTGCTGATGCAGGAGAACCGGTCATTCGACCACTATTTCGGAACGCTTTCCAGCACCAATGGGTTCAACGCCGCGTCGCCGGCATTCCAACAAATGGGTTGGAACCCCATGACGCAGGCGTTGGACCCCGCCGGGGTCACCATTCCGTTCCGCTTGGACACCACCCGAGGCCCCTTCCTGGACGGCGAGTGCGTCAACGACCCCGAGCACCAGTGGGTGGGGATGCACCTGGCCTGGAACGGTGGTGCCAACGACAACTGGCTGCCGGCGCAGGCGACCACCCGCGCAGGACCATATGTCCCTTTGACCATGGGTTACTACACGCGCCAAGACATCCCGATCCACTATCTGCTGGCCGACACGTTCACCATCTGCGACGGCTACCATTGCTCGCTGCTGACGGGCACCCTGCCCAACCGGCTCTACTGGTTGAGCGCCAACATCGACCCCGCCGGCACCGACGGGGGACCCCAATTGGTAGAGCCGGGCTTCCTGCCGCTGCAGCAATTCAGTTGGCGCATCATGCCGGAAAACCTCGAAGATGCCGGGGTCAGCTGGAAGGTGTACCAGAACAAGGGCCTCGGGCGATTCATCAACACGCCCATCAGCAATAACGGGCTGGTGCAGGCCTTCCGCCAGGCAGCTGATCCGAGGTCGAACTTGGCCCGCTACGGTATCGCCCCGACCTACCCTGGGGACTTCGCTGCCGACGTCAGGGCCAACCGGCTACCCAAGGTCTCCTGGTTAGTTCCCAACATCCTGCAGTCCGAACACCCCGCCCTGCCGGTAGCGCTTGGCGCGGTGTCCATGGTGACCGCGCTGCGGATCTTGCTGTCCAATCCCGCGGTGTGGGAAAAGACCGCACTTATCGTCAGCTATGACGAGAACGGCGGCTTCTTCGACCACGTCACGCCCCCCACGGCACCGCCCGGGACACCCGGCGAATTCGTCACGGTGCCCAACATCGACGCAGTACCCGGGTCCGGTGGCATTCGTGGTCCGCTCGGTCTGGGTTTTCGCGTTCCCTGCATTGTCATTTCGCCGTACAGCCGCGGCCCGCTGATGGTCTCCGACACGTTCGACCACACCTCGCAATTGAAGTTGATTCGCGCCCGGTTCGGCGTGCCGGTTCCCAACATGACCGCCTGGCGCGACGGCGTGGTTGGCGACATGACCTCAGCGTTCAACTTTGCGACTCCACCGAATTCGACCAGACCCAACTTGAGCCACCCGTTGCTGGGAGCGCTGCCGAAGCTGCCGCAGTGCATCCCTAACGTGGTGTTGGGAACCACCGACGGCGCGTTGCCGAGCATTCCCTATCGGGTGCCCTATCCGCAGGTGATGCCAACTCAGGAAACCACACCCGTCCGCGGGACTCCCAGCGGGCTGTGCAGCTGAAATTTCCCGGTAATCTCCCGGCGTTCGATTTGCTTGCATGTGCGCGAGCAAATCGCCCGCACCAATCCCGCGCCCGCCCCGGCAGGCAGGCGGAATCAGAACACGACACGCCGGTCGGCAAGGCATAGCCGATCGCGGCCGCAACTATACCGTGATCAGCAATGGCCGTGTGGGCCGTCAAGGAGGGCGCGTGGGGAGCGAACACCCCGTCGACGGAATGACCCGCCGACAATTTTTTGCCAAAGCCGCCGCCGCTACCACCGCCGGGGCCTTCATGTCCTTGGCTGGTCCGATTATCGAAAAAGCCTACGGAGCGGGGCCTTGCCCCGGACATTTGACCGACATCGAGCACATCGTGTTGTTGATGCAGGAGAATCGGTCATTCGATCACTACTTCGGCACTCTTTCTGACACCCGCGGGTTCGATGACACCACCCCGCCGGTGGTATTCGCGCAGTCGGGCTGGAACCCGATGACACAGGCGGTTGACCCCGCCGGCGTCACCCTTCCATATCGCTTCGACACCACCCGGGGCCCGCTGGTCGCCGGCGAATGCGTCAACGACCCGGACCACAGCTGGATCGGCATGCACAACTCGTGGAACGGCGGCGCCAACGACAACTGGCTGCCGGCGCAGGTCCCGTTCAGTCCGTTGCAGGGCAACGTGCCGGTCACGATGGGTTTCTACACGCGTCGTGACCTGCCCATTCACTACCTGCTAGCCGACACGTTCACGGTCTGCGACGGCTATTTTTGCTCGCTGCTGGGCGGGACCACGCCCAACCGGCTCTACTGGATGAGCGCCTGGATCGACCCCGACGGCACTGACGGCGGGCCGGTGCTGATCGAGCCCAATATCCAACCTCTGCAGCACTACAGCTGGCGCATCATGCCGGAGAACCTCGAAGATGCCGGGGTCAGCTGGAAGGTGTACCAAAACAAATTGCTGGGGGCTCTCAACAACACCGTCGTCGGCTACAACGGGCTGGTCAATGACTTCAAGCAGGCCGCGGATCCGAGGTCGAATCTGGCCCGTTTCGGCATCTCACCGACCTACCCGCTGGACTTCGCCGCCGACGTCAGAAACAACCGATTACCCAAGGTCTCCTGGGTGCTGCCCGGGTTTCTGCTGTCCGAACATCCCGCATTCCCGGTGAACGTCGGCGCCGTTGCAATTGTCGATGCACTGCGGATCTTGCTGTCCAACCCTGCGGTGTGGGAAAAGACCGCGCTGATCGTCAACTACGACGAGAACGGCGGGTTCTTCGACCACGTCGTGCCGCCGACACCGCCGCCGGGGACGCCCGGCGAATTCGTCACGGTCCCCGACATCGACTCGGTGCCCGGCTCGGGTGGCATTCGTGGGCCGATCGGTCTGGGGTTTCGCGTCCCTTGCCTCGTCATCTCTCCCTATAGCCGCGGCCCACTGATGGTCCACGACACCTTCGATCACACGTCAACGCTGAAGCTCATCCGCGCGCGGTTCGGCGTCCCGGTTCCCAATCTCACCGCTTGGCGGGACGCGACGGTCGGCGATATGACTTCGACGTTCAACTTCGCCGCTCCGCCGAACCCGTCGAAACCCAATCTGGACCACCCGCGGCTCAATGCGCTTCCGAAGTTGCCGCAGTGCGTGCCCAACGCAGTACTGGGAACGGTGACCAAGACGGCAATTCCCTATCGGGTGCCATTCCCACAGTCGATGCCCACCCAAGAAACCGCACCCACTCGGGGGATTCCCAGCGGTCTCTGTTGACCCACAGTCGGCGATGGCCGCGACGGTAAGCCGAAATACACGAGGGAGAGCCGATGTGGTGAGCCAAGGTGCATTCGCCGGAATGTCACGCCGAGCATTCCTGGCTAAGGCGGCTGGAGCCGGGGCAGCGGCGGTTTTGACGGACTGGGCCGCACCGGTGATCGAAAAGGCCTATGGTGCCGGTCCCTGCTCGGGTCATTTGACCGATATCGAGCACATCGTGCTGTGCCTACAGGAGAACAGGTCGTTCGATCACTATTTCGGCACGCTTTCTGCCGTCGACGGGTTCGACACTCCGACGCCGCTGTTTCAACAAAAGGGCTGGAACCCGGAGACGCAGGCGCTGGACCCCACCGGCATTACGCTGCCCTACCGCATCAATACCACCGGGGGTCCCAACGGGGTTGGCGAGTGCGTCAACGACCCAGACCACCAGTGGATTGCCGCGCACTTGTCATGGAACGGCGGCGCCAATGACGGCTGGCTGCCGGCGCAGGCGCGGACCCGGTCGGTGGCCAACACGCCCGTGGTGATGGGCTATTACGCACGTCCTGACATACCGATCCACTACTTGTTGGCCGATACCTTCACGATCTGCGACCAGTACTTCTCGTCGCTTCTTGGCGGGACGATGCCTAACCGGCTCTATTGGATCAGCGCCACCGTCAATCCCGACGGGGATCAAGGTGGGCCGCAGATCGTCGAACCCGCCATCCAGCCGAAGTTGACCTTCACCTGGCGCATCATGCCGCAGAACCTCAGTGACGCCGGCATCAGTTGGAAGGTGTACAACAGCAAGCTGCTCGGCGGGCTCAACGACACTTCCTTGAGCCGTAACGGGTATGTGGGCAGTTTCAAACAGGCCGCAGATCCGAGGTCGGACCTGGCCCGTTATGGCATCGCCCCGGCCTACCCGTGGGATTTCATCCGCGACGTCATCAACAACACGCTGCCCCAGGTGTCCTGGGTCGTTCCGTTGACCGTCGAGTCCGAACATCCGTCATTCCCGGTGGCAGTCGGTGCGGTGACGATCGTGAACTTGATAAGGGTGTTGCTGCGCAATCCGGCGGTGTGGGAGAAAACCGCGTTGATCATCGCCTATGACGAACATGGCGGCTTCTTCGACCACGTCACACCGCTCACCGCGCCGGAGGGCACACCCGGCGAATGGATTCCCAACAGTGTTGACATCGACAAGGTCGACGGCTCCGGCGGAATACGTGGACCCATCGGCTTGGGCTTTCGCGTGCCCTGCTTCGTCATTTCGCCTTACAGTCGCGGCGGGCTGATGGTCCATGATCGGTTCGACCACACATCGCAGCTGCAATTGATCGGCAAGCGTTTCGGGGTGCCGGTTCCCAACTTGACACCCTGGCGTGCCAGTGTCACCGGCGATATGACGTCGGCATTCAATTTCGCGGCCCCGCCGGACCCGTCGCCACCCAATCTGGACCACCCGGTCCGTCAATTGCCGAAGGTCGCCAAGTGCGTGCCCAATGTGGTGCTGGGTTTCTTGAACGAAGGCCTGCCGTATCGGGTGCCCTACCCCCAAACAACGCCAGTCCAGGAATCCGGTCCCGCGCGGCCGATTCCCAGCGGCATCTGCTAGCCGGGGATGGTTCAGACGTAACGGTTGGCTAGGTCGAAACCCGCGCCAGGGCCGCTGGACGGGCTCATGGCAGCGAAATTAGAAAACCCGGGATATTGTCCGCGGATTGTCATACGATGCTGAGTGCTTGGTGGTTCGTGTTTAGCCATTGAGTGTGGATGTGTTGAGACCCTGGCCTGGAAGGGGACAACGTGCTTTTGCCTCTTGGTCCGCCTTTGCCGCCCGACGCGGTGGTGGCGAAACGGGCTGAGTCGGGAATGCTCGGCGGGTTGTCGGTTCCGCTCAGCTGGGGAGTGGCTGTGCCACCCGATGATTATGACCACTGGGCGCCTGCGCCGGAGGACGGCGCCGATGTCGATGTCCAGGCGGCCGAAGGGGCGGACGCAGAGGCCGCGGCCATGGACGAGTGGGATGAGTGGCAGGCGTGGAACGAGTGGGTGGCGGAGAACGCTGAACCCCGCTTTGAGGTGCCACGGAGTAGCAGCAGCGTGATTCCGCATTCTCCGGCGGCCGGCTAGGAGAGGGGGCGCAGACTGTCGTTATTTGACCAGTGATCGGCGGTCTCGGTGTTCCCGCGGCCGGCTATGACAACAGTCAATGTGCATGACAAGTTACAGGTATTAGGTCCAGGTTCAACAAGGAGACAGGCAACATGGCCTCACGTTTTATGACGGATCCGCACGCGATGCGGGACATGGCGGGCCGTTTTGAGGTGCACGCCCAGACGGTGGAGGACGAGGCTCGCCGGATGTGGGCGTCCGCGCAAAACATTTCCGGTGCGGGCTGGAGTGGCATGGCCGAGGCGACCTCGCTAGACACCATGACCCAGATGAATCAGGCGTTTCGCAACATCGTGAACATGCTGCACGGGGTGCGTGACGGGCTGGTTCGCGACGCCAACAACTACGAGCAGCAAGAGCAGGCCTCCCAGCAGATCCTCAGCAGCTAACGTCAGCCGCTGCAGCACAATACTTTTACAAGCGAAGGAGAACAGGTTCGATGACCATCAACTATCAGTTCGGTGATGTCGACGCTCATGGCGCCATGATCCGCGCTCAGGCCGGGTTGCTGGAGGCGGAGCATCAGGCCATCGTTCGTGATGTGTTGGCCGCGGGTGACTTTTGGGGCGGCGCCGGTTCGGTGGCTTGCCAGGAGTTCATTACCCAGTTGGGCCGTAACTTCCAGGTGATCTACGAGCAGGCCAACGCCCACGGGCAGAAGGTGCAGGCTGCCGGCAACAACATGGCACAAACCGACAGCGCCGTCGGCTCCAGCTGGGCCTGACAGGGTCGACGAACCCTAGGAAGAAGCCTAGGTCGACGGCCACACGCGCCAGCGTACGGGTATCCCCGTGCGCTGGCGCGTGGCTTAGAACCGCCCGCCGCCGCCCAAGAACCCGCCGTCGGGTGAACTTCCCGGCGCGTTCGACGAACCGCCGAACGACGTGGGGATCCATCCACCCAACCCGCCTCTGGTGCCTCCGCTAAGCAGGTCGCCGATGATGATGCCACCGAGGATCGCGCCGGCGTTGTTGCCCCCACGACGGGTGTATGCGCGCTGGGCGGATTGCACGTCGGCATTGGCCAGCGACTGCGCATGTGCGGCCAGCGTCGATGCCGCGTTAGCGTAGGCGATCGCTTCGGTCGGGTTGCTCGATTTCCGGTCATGTGCGGCTTCCAGCTGCCGTTTCGCCTCGGCCAGCCGGGTCCGGGCCTCCGGCCCGATGCTGCCGCGGCGGGTGTCGATGTACTCCGAGACGGCGCGCACCCGCGACTCCGCGGTAAACAGCGCCTGCTCAAGTGAGCGGTTGAGCCGATCGGCGGTTGCCTGTTCTTCGGCCAGGGTGGCGAGCAGCCGGTCGAGGTCAGCGTCGACCTTGGTCAACTGGTCAAATGCGGTCAACGGATCGGCGGCTCCGCGCGCGCGATCGAGGGCCCTGGCCGCCGCATCGCGGGCTGCGATCAGGTCACCGGTGCGCCCGGTTTGGGGTTGTTGCGCCTGCTGTAGGTGTTGGTTGGCTCGCTTGATGCCCGTCTGGATGTCGGCCACGACCGCCGGCAGCGACGCGACGGCGTGCCGGATGTCGGTGGCGGCGCTGTCCACCGCGTCGAGCAGCGCCCGGGCTTGCCCGAGTGCCGACTCGGCGGCACGCACCGCATCCACCAGTCCGGCTTGCCGTCCGCTCACTGCCTGGTCGGCCAGATCCCGAGCCGCGCTGATGTTACGGTCGGCGAACGCCAGCCGCTCGGTGGCGGTGGTGACATTGCCGGCGATCGACGTCATCGCCGCAGCGTCGAATTCGGTATGCAGCTCGGCCAGGCGTTGCTGAGTCGGGCCGATCCGGGTGGTCAGTTCGACGTACTGCTGGGTGAGCAGATCAAGCCGGGCCGGGGCGTTGATCACCAAATCGCGTAGCTTCTCGAAGGCCTCGGTTTGCGACGCGAGTTCACGGTCGGCGTGCGCCGCCGACACGATCACTCGGGTGAGTAGCTCACGTCGCTGCGCCGGCGTCTCGGGCGTGTTGTCATCAAGTTGTTGGCGTACGGTGAACGCCTGGGACAGAGCCGCTTTGGCGTTGTTCACCGCTTGGGTAAACGGTGCGGTTCGCCGTTCGCCGAACTCCTCGATGGCCAGCGCGAGCTCGTTGGTGCTGGTGCGCACGGCGTTGTCGACGTCTACCACCATCGACCGGGAGAGGTCATCGAGGGCCTGAAGCGGCACGGCGGCCAGTGCCATTACGTTGGTAGGGTCGACGCGGCGTGCCGCGGCCAGCTCGTCGGCGCGGCGCCGCCGGTTGCGGTGGCGCATCACCACCAGCAGGACCGCGACGACGATGACGATGATGCCGACCGTGACCAACAACACCACTCGACTCGACGAACTGGGTGACCGGTTGAGTCCGTTCGCCGCCGCAACGGCCGCGCCGCTGTAGTCGCCGTCGTGCAGCGCCGGTTCGATCTGATAGCGCCGCACGTTGTCGACCTGCCCCTCGCTGACACCCGGCATCGCGGATGGCACTAGAAAGGCATATTCGCGACCGGTGGTGGCCACGGCCAGAAGCGCGTCATAGTTACCCAGCTCGCTAGTCCGCGTCGTGCGCTGCGCCCAGTTGAGCGCACTCTGACCGGAGAAGTTCTCGACGTAGACCACCCACAGTCGGATGCGGCGATCGGCATAGAGCCGGTCGACGGCCGCCGTCACCGCGGTGCGACCGGAGCTAGTCAGCACGCCCGCGTTGTCGGTCACGTAGTTCGACAGCCGGAAAGGTGGTTGCGCGCCAGCGGGCGGCCCCAGCAGCAGCCCGGCGGCGAGGATAGTCAGGACCATGCCGAGCAGGCGAACGAGACGCATACCGTCAATTTAGACGCTGTGCCGGCGGATACGGGCGTGCGGCGACCACCCTGGCAGACTGTGGGTCGGTGAGCGCGAGTGAGCACGACCCCTACGACGACTTCGACCGCCAGCGGCGGGTAGCCGAAGCGCCAAAGACTGCCGGTCTGCCGGGCACTGAGGGTCAGTACCGCTCCGACTTCGCCCGGGACCGGGCCCGGGTGCTGCACAGCGCCGCACTGCGCCGGCTAGCCGACAAGACCCAGGTGGTCGGACCCCGGGAAGGGGATACGCCGCGTACCCGGCTGACCCACTCGCTGGAAGTGGCTCAGATCGGACGGGGAATGGCGATCGGGCTGGGCTGCGACCTTGATCTGGTCGAATTGGCCGGTCTAGCCCATGACATCGGGCACCCGCCGTATGGACACAACGGTGAGCGGGCGCTTGATGAAGTCGCAGCCAGCCACGGCGGTTTCGAGGGCAACGCGCAGAACTTCCGTATCTTGACCAGCCTTGAGCCCAAAGTAGTTGACGCACAAGGACTTAGTGCGGGGCTGAACCTAACTCGCGCGTCCCTGGACGCGGTCACCAAGTATCCGTGGATGCGTGGTGACGGGCTTGGCAGCCAGCGGAGGAAGTTCGGCTTCTACGACGACGACCGCGAATCGGCGGTATGGGTTCGGCAAGGCGCGCCCCCGGAGCGGGCGTGCCTGGAAGCGCAGGTGATGGACTGGGCCGACGACGTCGCCTACTCGGTTCACGACGTCGAGGACGGCGTTGTCTCCGAACGCATCGACCTGCGTGTGCTGGCCGCCGAAGAGGACGCTGCCGCGCTGGCCAGGTTAGGGGAGCGCGAGTTCTCCCGGGTGAGCGCCGACGAGTTGATGGCGGCCGCGCGGCGGCTGTCGCGGCTGCCCGTGGTGGCCGCCGTCGGCAAGTATGACGCCACCTTGTCGGCATCGGTCGCGCTCAAGCGGTTGACCAGCGAGCTGGTGGGCCGCTTTGCATCGGCCGCGATCGCGACCACCCGGGCCGCGGCCGGTCCGGGACCGTTGGTGCGCTTCCGGGCCGACCTGCAGGTGCCCGATCTGGTACGTGCCGAGGTCGCGGTACTGAAAATCCTCGCGCTGCAGTTCATCATGTCCGACCCTCGGCATCTGGAAACCCAGGCACGGCAGCGCGAACGTATTCACCGGGTGGCGCACAGGCTGTACTCGGGGGCGCCGCAGACGCTCGACCCGGTTTATGCCGCTGCGTTCAATACCGCCGCCGACGACGCTGCCCGGTTGCGGGTCGTCGTTGATCAGATCGCCTCCTATACCGAGGGTCGGTTGGAACGCATCGATGCCGATCAGCTTGGCGTCAGCAGGAACGCTTTAGACTGAGCCGATGTCCGGCCGGATCTCCGATCGCGATATCGCGGCAATCCGCGAGGGGGCCCGTATCGAGGATGTCGTCGGCGACTATGTCCAGCTCAGGCGTGCCGGTGCCGATTCGCTGAAGGGGCTGTGCCCGTTTCACAACGAGAAGTCCCCGTCCTTTCACGTGCGGCCCAACCACGGCCACTTCCACTGCTTCGGCTGCGGCGAGGGCGGCGACGTGTATGCGTTCATCCAGAAGATCGAGCACGTCAGCTTCGTCGAGGCGGTTGAGTTGCTTGCCGACCGGATCGGCCACACGATCAGCTACACCGGTGCGGCCACCAGCGTGCAGCGCGACCGCGGCAGTCGCAGCAGGCTGCTGGCCGCCAACGCGGCCGCGGCAGCGTTCTATGCGCAGGCGCTGCAGTCCGACGAGGCGGCACCGGCTCGCCAGTACCTGACCGAACGCAGCTTCGACGCGGCGGCCGCTCGTAAATTCGGCTGTGGGTTCGCCCCGTCGGGCTGGGACTCATTGACAAAACATCTGCAGCGCAAGGGTTTTGAGTTCGAGGAACTGGAGGCCGCGGGACTGTCCCGGCAGGGCCGGCACGGCCCGATGGACCGGTTTCACCGTCGGCTGCTGTGGCCCATCCGCACCTCGGCCGGCGAGGTGGTCGGGTTCGGTGCCCGGCGACTGTTCGACGACGACGCGATGGAGGCCAAGTACGTCAACACGCCCGAGACATTGCTGTACAAGAAGTCATCGGTGATGTTCGGCATCGACTTGGCCAAACGCGACATCGCCAAGGGACATCAGGCCGTCGTCGTCGAGGGCTACACCGATGTCATGGCCATGCATCTGGCCGGGGTCACCACCGCGGTGGCGTCGTGCGGGACCGCATTCGGCGGCGAGCACCTGGCGATGCTGCGCAGACTGATGATGGACGACAGCTTCTTCCGCGGCGAGCTGATCTACGTTTTCGACGGCGACGAGGCCGGCCGCGCCGCCGCGCTCAAGGCCTTCGACGGTGAGCAGAAGCTGGCTGGTCAGTCTTTCGTCGCGGTGGCTCCCGACGGCATGGACCCCTGCGACCTACGACTGAAGTGCGGCGACGCTGCCCTGCGCGACCTCGTGGCACGACGAACCCCATTGTTCGAGTTCGCGATTCGCGCCGCGATTGCCGAGATGGACCTGGATAGCGCCGAGGGCAGGGTGGCCGCGCTGCGCCGTTGCGTACCGATGGTGGGCCAGATCAAAGACCCCACGCTGCGTGACGAATACGCCCGTCAGCTCGCCGGCTGGGTCGGGTGGGCCGACGTCGCACAGGTCATCGGTCGGGTGCGGGGTGAGGCCAAACGAACCAAGCACCCCAGGCTGGGCAGACTGGGATCGACGACCATCGCCCGGGCAGCGCAGCGGCCCACCGCCGGCCCCCCGACCGAACTCGCAGTCCGACCTGATCCGCGTGACCCGACCCTGTGGCCACAGCGTGAGGCACTCAAATCGGCGTTGCAGTACCCGGCGTTGGCCGGCCCGGTGTTCGACGCGCTGACCGTCGAAGGCTTCACGCACCCCGAGTACGCGGCTGTGCGCGCGGCCATCGACACGGCGGGCGGTACCTCGGCTGGCCTTAGCGGTGCGCAGTGGCTGGATATGGTGCGCCAGCAGACGACATCAACCGTGACCTCGGCTTTGATCAGCGAGCTGGGGGTGGAGGCGATTCAGGTCGACGACGACAAGCTGCCGCGCTATATCGCCGGCGTGCTGGCCCGTCTGCAGGAGGTTTGGTTGGGGCGGCAGATCGCCGAGGTGAAGTCCAAACTGCAGCGCATGTCGCCGATCGAGCAAGGCGACGAATACCACGCGCTGTTCGGCGACCTGGTCGCCATGGAGGCCTATCGGCGCAGCCTGTTAGAGCAGGCCAGCGGCGACGATCTCACCGCGTGAGGGTCAGCGCGCGGTTTTCGGCTGCCGCTCGACCCCGCGCTGGACAACGGCGGTCTGGTTGTCGATCTCGGCCAGGGTCACAAACCCAGCATCGGGTGAGATCCGATTGGCGATCTTGCGACGCCCGCCTTCGATCATCGACCTGGCCACGGGGCTGCCGGTGAGTGCGCGATAGGTGCTCGCGATCTGCTCGTAGCGGCGGCGCCCGGCTTTTGCGCCCAGCACGTAACCCAGTCCCAACACGGCGACATACCCGATCAATGCGGTCCCTCCGACTAACGGTGCGGTTGCATCCATCCTGCCTTACACGCCTGGCTACGCGCGCCCGATCCGGTTATGCGGTACCCGATGTCCTATTTGCAGCCTTCGACGCAATCGAGGTTCCACTTGGTCACCCAATTCACGACGCCGAGCAGATACTCCGCGGTTGTTTCGGCGTGATGCGGGCTCGGCTTTGGTATCGGCTTATTGCCCGTCAGGTACGTCTTGGATCACGCGATGGTCACCGCGTCATCGTCATGGTGCCAGAGATGGCGAAGTGGGGCGTGTTGCGATAGCAACCATCGCCGCTTGATAGACCTGATCGACGCTGCCCGAGATCTGGCCTTCGTCGACCGTGAACCGCACTGTGGCGTGGAAGTTGCAGGTGCCACCACACACACCACCGGACTGGGTTGCGGCCGCATCATAGCTGCCGGTCCAGGTCTGGATGCGCGACCCGTTGCCGTTGATCTCAGTGGCCCGCACCACACACGAGGGGTCCGGTGTTGTCGAGCTGTCGGCCGCATCGATCGGCTCCGTGGGGCAGGTCGGTTCGCTGGTCTTGCCGGCGCTGCGGCCGCAGGCACTCAATCCAAGGAGCATGAGCGGCGCGGCGACCAAGCCCAGGATGCTGGCCAGCTTCTCGAAAACGTGCTGCCGACCACCTACTGGCATCGTGCCTGCTGCCATCAGCCTGCTCCCATCGGTAAGGAATCTCCCTAGTTGGGCGCCGTCACACCAGTACGCTAGAGTCGTCCCGCGACTGCGCCAGCGTTCGCACGGACCAGGCGGTCCCCTGTAGCTCAATTGGCAGAGCGTTCGGCTGTTAACCGAAGGGTTGGAGGTTCGAGTCCTCCCGGGGGAGCAGGGCGTTCGGCTTGAACTCGGCTTGTCCCGCCTCTTGTGTTGGGTTCTGATGAGCTAAGGTTCGGTTTTCCGACCGCGTGGCTGCGCAAGGCGTGTCACACCAGTCTCTGCAGGGCTTTTCCTTTTTCTCCCGACAGACTCTTCCACCGGCCCGGCAATACACGTTCGGCGCGACGAGATCTGATCGTTCGGCCACGCCAAACAGCAGAACGTGTCCGACGAGAGTCGGGGCGGGTTCGGCTACGTCGACGTATGGGCCCGAACAGCTCTGTGCGCCGACACCAAGCTGGTGCCGAGCTGGCCGCGGTTGGTGAGTGCATGCCACTCGCCTGATGATGCCGGGACTCCGCCGACCTCGACACTTCAGTGTGAGGCGCAGTAGGCATGCCTGAATGCTGGGATGTTCCTGGTCGATCGCGATAGGATTCGCGGTGACAACGCGGGTCGACCAGCGATCCGGTCACAGCGAGTTGGCAACACGGGCAGGTGCTCGCTTATGTCGCACGTTACCGCGGCCCCGAACGTTCTGGCGGCGTCGGCCGGGGAGCTAGCCGCGATCGGCTCCACTATGCGCGCGGCCAACGCCGCTGCGGCCGCCCCGACGGCAGGAGTGCTGGCTGCCGGCGGCGATGACGTGTCGGCTGGCATCGCGGCGTTGTTTGGCGCGCGGGCGCAGGCCTATCAGGCCATTAGCGCTCAAGCGGCGCTGTTTCACGACCGGTTTGTACAGATCCTGCAAGAGGGCGCGGCGGCGTATGCCATGGCTGAGGCCGCCAACGCCTTGCCGCTGCAGAAAGCGCAGGGCGTGGTCAGCGAACTCGCCCAAGATCGCACTGGGGGGACGGGCACCGGGCAATCTCGCGGTGCCGGCGGGTTTGGCGGTGTCGGCCAGGCTGGCGGAAAGGGCTGGGACGGCGGACCGATCGGCAACGGTCAGGTCGGCGAGCAGCATGGGGCCGGCCAGCTCGGCAGCACCGACGGTAACCCCGGAGTGGCTGGCGCCGCGCACGGCAGCGGCGTTTCTGCTTCGCACGGCAGCGGCGCAACAGGTGCCGCCGGTGTCGCGGACCCGGGTGGCAGTGGTGCTGGGGTCGGTAGCGCAGCCGGCAATGGGACTGGGGCCGGCAGCGCAGACGCAGTCGGTGGTGCCGGGACTGGCAGGGACATCGTCGGGTCTGTTCGCGGGGACGGCGGAGTCGGCATGGCCAGCGGTGACGGCGGTCTGAGCACCGGCGCTGCGGGCGCTTCTGCTGAGGGCGGGTTGATGCCCGGCTTCGGTGGGGCTCCGTGGGTTGGCGGGCACTGGGGGCTCGGCGGTGAAGGCCATTCCGGTGCTATCGGCGGAGTGGGTGAACAGGTGGCACCTGCGGTAGCCACGGCACCTGCGGTGTCGCCGGCTACCACGTCTGCGGTGGCAGCCGAATCCGGCTCGACGCCGGCGACCAAGGCGCAGGCGATGCACGCGACGACCAACCCCGGCAACGCGGCACACCAGGGCAACCCGGCCGACCCGGGCAACTCGGCGCGCCGGGCTGATGGCGGGCGCGATGAGCAGCTACTGCTTCTTCCGTTGACGAGTCTTCGGGGGTTGCGCCACACGCTAAAGAAGTTGTCCGGGCTTCGAGCTCGAAATGGGCTGCTGACAGCATCCGGCGACAATGCTAGTGGCAGCGGCCGGCCGTGGGACCGCGACCAACTGCTGCGCGCTCTTGGTCTTCGACCGCCCGGGCACGAATGAGCGATCGCGCCTGTGCGCAAGGCCGCGTTGCCGGTCGCATGGTCGACGAACACCCCGGGCGCCGATCACGGCACCGAAGTGCATATCAACCCCGGTGCAGATGCGGCTGAATTCGGCGAGCGCCCTGGCGTGTGTGCGCCTCCGGGACGGTGGGTCTCGAGTGGATCATGTTCGGCCACCAGAACCAGCGACCTAGCAGCGCTGCGATGGATGGCGTCATGAACGATCGGACCACCAGGGTATCGAAAAGTAGACCGAGCCCGATGGTGGTGCCGACCTGTCCGATAACGCGGAGTTCGCTGACGGCCATGGACGCCATGGTGAACGCGAATACCAGACCGGCCGACGTGACAACTGCGCCGGTGCCGGCCATCGCCCGGATGATCCCGGTCTTTAATCCAGCGCCGACCTCCTCCTTGAACCGGGACACCAAAAGGAGGTTGTAGTCAGAACCGACGGCCAGCAAGACGATGACAGACATCGCGACGATCGTCCAATGCACCTGGAGACCGACAAAGTGCTGCCAGATGAGCACGGACAGTCCGAACGCAGTACCCAATGACAGAAGTACCGTGCCAACAATGACGAGTGACGCAATCAGGCTCTGGGTAATCATGAGCATGACAATAAATACCAGGCATACCGCGGCTATACCAACGATGAGGATATCGTACTTGGTACCGTCTCGAATGTCTTGGTAGGTCGCAGCCGTGCCACCGATATAGATTTTAGCGCCTTGCAATGGTGTCGCCTTGATGGCATCTTTGGTCGCGGCCCTTATCGCTTCGATGCGATCGATACCTTCAGTACTTGCTGGATCGCTCTCGTGGGAAATTACGAAGCGCACCGCCTTACCATTCGGCGACAAAAACAACTTCATGCCTTGCTGGAATTCTGCATTATCGAAGGCTTCCGGAGGAAGATAGAATGAATCGCCGCTTTTTGCGGTGTCGAAGGCCTGCCCCATCGCAGTCGCATGGTCTTGCATATCGGCCATTTGATCTTGTACGCCACTTATTGTTGATCGCATGGTCAACATCATGGTCCGCATGGTCTTCATGGTCGTGATCATTGGCGGCAGCAGTGCGAGAAATTGCGGTGTGAGCGCCTCCATCTTATTCATGTCGTCGGTAAGGGCCCGCAATTGGTCAGTCAGCGTGTCGACGCCGTCTAGGGTGTCAAACAGTGATCGCGTCGCCGAGCACAACGGAATGTCGAAGCAATGGTGCTCCCAGTAGAAATAGCTACGCAACGGCCTGACGAAATCGTCGATGTCCGCAAGGTGATCTCGCAGTTCGCTGGTAGTAGCTTTGATCTCGCGCGTCGTGGCTGCCATCTCATGGGTAACGTCGTTGAGCTGCTGCACCAAGTCGAGCATCTGTTCCATGGAATTGATCGCAACCAGCATTTCGTCGCTCATGGTCAACATATCGGCCATGCGTTCGCGCATGTAGGGCAGGCTCATCGTCTGGGTGGCACCCATCATGCTGATCTGAAAGGGAATCGACGCATGCTCAAGGGGCACCCCCTGCGGCCGGGTGATCGCTTGCACCCGCTCGACCCCGGACACGTGCAGGACCTCCTTGGCGATCTTGTCGATGACGAGCATCCCGGCCGGATTTCGCATGTCTTGATCGCTCTCGACCAGCAGCATCTCGGGGTTCATCCGGGCTGGGCCAAAGTGCCGGTCGGCGGCCGCATACCCGCGGTTGACAGGCGTGCCAGCGCGCAGGTAGTAGCGATCGTTATAGCCGGGCCGGTAGCCCGGTAGTGCGAGCAATCCCACCAGGGCAAGCGCGACCGACGTGGCCAGAATTGGCCCGGGCCAGCGCACGACTGCGGTACCCACACGACGCCAGCCCCTGGTCTTCAGTCTTCGCTTGGGGTCGAGCAAGCCGAAGCGGCCGGCGATGGCAATGATGGCGGGCGCCAGGGTCAGCGCGGCCGCGACCGAAACCAGCATGCCTATTGCCAACGGAGGCCCCATGGTGTGAAACAGCGTCAGCCGGGCGAAACTCAGACAATATGTTGCGCCGGCGATGGTCAGTCCCGATCCGAGAATGACGTTAGCGGTGCCCCTGTACATCGTGTAGAAAGAGGCTTCGCGATTCTGGCCGATATGGCGGGCTTCTTGATAGCGGCCGACCAGGAAGATCGCGTAGTCTGTACCGGCAGCAATGGCAAGTGCCGTGAGGATATTGACCACAAAAGTCGAAAGGCCGACCATTCCGTGGTATCCAAGAAAGGCAATGGTGCCACGCGTCGCGCCGAGTCCAATAAACACCATGGGAAGAATCAGCAGCGTGGTGGCGATCGAGCGATAGACGAGCAGCAGCAACACGGTGATTACCGCGAACGTTAATCCGGTGATCAGCTTCATGCTTCGGTCACCGGCGGCGATTTGGTCGGCAAACAAGGCCGCCGGTCCGGTGACATAGGTTCTGATGCCTTCCGGCGGTGTACTATTCGCCACAATTTTCCGGACGGCTTCAACGGATTCGTTTGCGAGTGCTTCACCCATGTTGCCGGCGAGGTAAAGTTGAACGTACGCCGCCTTACCATCTGCGCTGACCGCACCCGCCGCCGTCAGGGGATCACGCCAAAAGTCTTGAATGTGCTGGATATGGCTCTGGTCCAGTACGAGCGTATCGACCAGGTGGTCGTAATACCTATGGGCCTTCTCGCCTAGTGGTTGATCGCTTTCCAGGACGACCATCGCGATGCTATTGGAATCGAATTCGTTGAACACCTTTCCGGCACGTCGCATCGCACGCATCGATTGCGCATCGTCGGGGGCAACTGCCACGGCCCGGGTTTCACCGATCGCCTCCAACGGAGGAACGGCGACGCTGACGAAAACGGTAAATCCCAGCCAACACAGCAAGATGGGAATCGCGGCCAGGCGAATCGTCCGCGGGATGATTGGGTGCGGGCCTGACGGCGTATCACTCATGTGGACTTCGCCCGGCACCATGTAGGGTCCGGGACCCCCTCGCGGTTCCTTGTGACATCAGCACTGTGGCATCAGCACCTGCTTCGCACGCGGTGGTTGGCGCGGAGGCGCGCTCGCATCACAGGAGAAGACCAACCTGCCGGCACCCGATCGCCACCGGTGTTCAACGTACCTGACAACAGCCGCCGCACCGCTCATATGGAGATTGAATCGTACCGGTCTCCTTAGCGGCTCCGTCCCGTGAATGCCCATATCACGCACGGCCATGTTCTGGCTGTCGACCTTCGCCCCATGCCCGGAAGTTGGTAAACCCAGGGTTTGATCAGTAATTCCGGGGGACGGTTGCGGGAAGGCGGCCAGGATGTGCGTGAGCCGCGGCGGAATGCTCGAGCGTGCAAAGTTTCCGCGGCGCTTGTTTTGTCGTAATGAATACATCTTGTTTTCCAAGGTCAGCAGCCTCCATGCAACCCGGTGCGATTCCGCTATCGATGCGAAACCGGGTTTGCGACGGTTGATCAGAGCCCATCTCGACACTATTCACCGTGTGACACCGTGTTTGAATCGTCGCAGTGGCCTACCCGCAGCGCGGGGTATCAAGTACATTGAAATGGCCCAAGCTGATGAGCGGCCCGTCGTGGGAGGATGATGCGATGCGAGCCGGTGCGGATGCCCCCGACTCTGGACGGGTGAAAGAAAGCGCACCATGGTCTTATGACGAAGCTTTCTGTCGCAACCTTGGATTGATTAGCCCAACCGAACAACAACGGCTTCGGAATAGTCGCGTTGCAATCGCTGGGATGGGTGGGGTTGGGGGAATTGACATGGTCGCCCTCGCAAGGATGGGAATAGGAAAGTTCACCATTGCAGACCCGGACGTCTTCGAAATACGCAACTCGAATCGGCAGTACGGCGCTATGCGCTCGACCAACGGCCAGGCCAAGGCAGAGGTCATGCGCAATATCGTTCATGATATTAACCCTGAAGCAGAAATCCGTGCTTTCTGCGAACCTATTGGGAAAGAGAATGCAGCTACCTTTCTAGAGGGAGCAGATGTTTTGGTGGACGGCATCGACGCGTTCGAAATCGATTTGCGTCGCCTGCTCTATCGTGAAGCACAGCAGCGGGGAATCTACGCGCTAGGCGCTGGCCCGCTCGGGTTCAGTACGGCCTGGGTCGTTTTCGATCCTAAGGGTATGACGTTCGATCGGTATTTCGATCTGTCTGATGCGATGAACACGGTGGATAAGTTCGTCGCATTTATAGCTGGAATAGCACCATCCGCGACGCATCGGCGCTCCATAGATCTGTCCTACGTCGACATCGAAAATCGCACGGGTCCATCGGTTGGCCTCGCCTGTCATCTGGCTTCCGGTGTGGTGGCGGCCGAGGTGTTGAAGATTCTGCTCGGACATGGGCGCGTTTACGCTGCTCCCTACTTTCATCAGTTCGATGCTTACCGCAGCATCTATGTTCGGAAGCGTTTACGGTGCGGAAATCGCCACCCTCTACAGAGAGTCAAGCGGCGATTGCTGGCCCGCTACATAAATCGACGATCGGCGGGGGTAATACCGGGACTGCGGTATCACAGGACGGAACCGAGCTACTAGTTGGGAGCTGCACCTAGAATGGTGTACTCAGATACTGCCAGCGCACCGCTGTTTGAGCGAACATGGGATAGACATATCGCTTCCGCACTGTTCGTCGGCGCGACCACTCTGCCACGGCAATGCGTGCCGGCCGCTGGGGCCCGGGTATGACGGGTCTGGATCCTGCTGAATTCCTGTCGCTCGTCGAGGCGGCGGCGCTGGCGCCATCCGCGGACAACCGGCGCGAAGTCCAGCTCGAACATGCCGGTAGGCGGGTGCGGTTGTGGGGCGATCAGACTTGGAGGTCCGCCCCCGAGCACCGCCGCATCATGAGTTTGGTCGCGATCGGTGCGGCTGTCGAAAACGTGAAGCTGCGCGCTGGACGCCTTGGTTTTGAAACGAAGGTGTGCTGGTTTCCGGATAGCGGGAATCCGGGGCTGGTGGCGGAGATCGACGTGGATCGCCTGCCACAAACCAGGGTGGATCCAATCGAGGGCGCGATCGAGCGAAGGCGCACCAACCGGCGTGTTCGCTTTCGTGGACCGCCACTTTCGCAGGGCGAATTGGGTGCACTCTCGGCGGAGGCCACCGGCATTGACGGGATCCAACTGCATTGGTTTGACTCGCCAGAGACCAGGAAACAGATCCTTCGGTTGGTCAGATTGGCCGAAACTGAGCGCTTTCGATCTCGTGAACTACACGAAGAACTCTTTTCGGCCGTCCGCTTCGACATTGGCTGGACCGCGAGCAGCGACGATGGGTTGCCGCCCGGGTCTCTTGAGGTTGAAGCGTGGATGCGCCCGATGTTTCGTGGGCTTCGGCATTGGCGGGTGCTGCGCCTCCTGCGGACCGTGGGCATGCACCACGCGCTCGGGTTGCGCGCGGCCTACCTGCCGTGCCGATTGGCACCCCATGTGGGCGCGCTGACGACGTCTCTCGACCTCGCGTCGGGTGCGCTGACTGCCGGCGCGGTTTTCGAGCGCATCTGGTTGCGGACGACACTATTGGGCGCGGAACTGCAGCCCTTTGCGGCTTCCGCGGTGCTTTCCCTGCCGGCCTGCGAATGGGTTGCACCGCATGTTCGAGCGGCACTGGTGGGGGGCTGGAACCTGTTAGCGCCCGGCCACTGGCCAATGATGGTCTTCCGGATTGGCCATGCGCGGGCGCCGTCAGTTCGCACAATGCGTCAATCGGTTGAAGCTTATTGCTATGCCCCTGCCGAGCGGTCTGGTTCGGATAGTGAATCCCGCTTCGCGTAAAAGCTCCAAGCTGTTTGTTGCCGGAGTTGCGCACGCCCGACCGCCCATTACCGCTTCCAGAACTCAGATGTCTTGGATTCCTTCGCTAAGGACCTGCCGAGTCAACGGCATGAAATAGTCATCAAGGCCGTCGGTCATATAGCATAGGGTGGCGAATCGCCTTCTCGCGGTCGGGCCGTCATCCGCTGTCACGACCCCGCGGGAAATATTCTCGAGAAAATTCGATGGCTCGACTATTGAGGGAACCAGCAAGAGATCATTCGATGTCCTAGGGTCATTATTTCTGTGCGCATAGAACGGTTCGCCCACTTGAGGCATCGCAAATCGACCAAAATTCATCACCATCTTGGCGTATGCTGGCATGGCAAATGTGATTATCAATTTTTCGCCGGTTCGGTGGTACAAGCGCAAAACCTCCCGGATGAGCGAATACGACACCGTGGGAGGGGCATCGGCCGTAACCGATAATGCCGCAATCTCCTTGACCCCGCCGTGACCCAGGTCTTCGATCGCGTCATAAAGCTTGCGTTGATGCGCCAGGCCCATCGACGGTTTGGCGGCCTTAAATGCACTGAGGTCGTCAATTGACCCCACAGCGGAAATGCCGACTATTCGCAGGCCTCCTTCGCCTTGGCTGCCGGAGAGGGGCTCCGCGGGAACCGCATGCAGGTATATGACCTCGGTTTCTCGGGTGCTACCGCGTGCCTTGTCGAGGATGAACTCGGCGTTGGAATTGTCCAGCCGGCCCAATTCATCGAGCGCAGATTCGTACACATGGCCGGCGGCGACATACGCTTCACCGTGGATCTGCTCCACACGGACCGCCCTGTCGGGATCCTGCTCACGGGTAAAGGAACTTACGTGGCACTCGGTGCCGAAAGCTTTAGCCTCAGTGATGTGGCGGGACGCGGGAGATAACCGCGGTTCGAGCCGTTCAACAGTGGTGGTTCCCACACCAGTTGTTTGCCTTTGCGAAGTAAAGCGATTCGATTTGCTCGAAGAGAGGGCTGGCTGCTCGTGAGGGACATCCATGGCCGATACCTCAGCGATCTCAACGGTCAAGCGACTGCATGTTTGGCGCAAGGTATCGCTAAGCATAGGTTCGTGACGGATTTGACAGCAAGAGCTTTCCAAAGATTGCTGTCCACATAGTGATTCGCATCTCTACACCTCTTCGCCGGTGCTGTCAAGAGCCAATTCGAATCAGTAATCTCGCTCGTGCTTGGAGAAGTTTTCCAAGCCTGCGTTGGACAAACCGCGTCGCAAAGCGGTCGTATCCGCAACCCACGTTTGTATCGCCCCGGTTTCGGCTGCCGAAGCCCAAGCAGCTCAACCTCCGGCCCGAGGTGAATTCGGCGAGGACGGAACCCGGTGCGGGGGCTAGCAGCCGATGATGCGCGTCGGTGGGCGGCGCCGAAGAAGGCATTGTCGGCGGCCGGGTATTGCCTCAGATCGAGAAGTCCTCGCCGTGCCATATCCCGGCTTCGGGTGGCCGGATGACTCCTGCTGCTTGCGGGCCGCCGCCGAGGGCCTCCAGCCTGGCCACCCTGGTGAGCAGCGAATCGAGGCTGGCTCCCACGAGATCGGGCAGCCTCCAATCAAACGGGCCGCCGGGACTGGGCTGGCTTTGGCCGATGACCTGCCCGGGCACCCCGACCACCACCGCGCTCGGCGGGACGGGCTTGACCACGACGGCATTGGCGCCGATCCGGCTGTCCTCGCCGATCTTGATCGGACCGAGGACCTTGGCCCCGGCGCCGATGATCACGCGGTCACCGACGGTGGGATGGCGTTTCCCGCCAACCATGCCACTGCCGCCGAGAGTGACGCCGTGATAGATCGTGACGTCGTCGCCGACCTCCGCGGTTTCTCCGATCACCACGCCGGTCGCGTGGTCGATGAACACGCGAGCACCGATGACGGCACCGGGGTGGATATCTACACCGGTCAGGATGCGAGTGAATTCGGCAGCTGCCCGCGCGAGCAGCCTGGCGCCACGCTGCCACAGCCAGTGGGCGAGGCGGTGGCCCCACACGGCGTGCACGCCCGGGTAGCAGAAGATGACTTCCAGCGCGGTAGGGGCCGCCGGATCCCGCTCCCGGGCTGCTCGGATGTCGCCCCGCATGGCCGTCAGCATGGCTTAGTCAGCCACGTCGGCGAACAACGGTGTGCTCAGATATCGTTCGCCGAAGTCGGGGAGCACTACGACGATTAGCTTCCCGGCGTTCTCTGGCCGGCGGGCCACCTGAAGAGCGGCCACTGTGGCGGCGCCCGAGGAGATGCCGACCAGCAAGCCCTCTTCCCGGGCCAGCCGGCGCGCCACGTTGAGCGCGTCTTCGTTACCGACGGTAATGATCTCGTCGACTAGGTCCTGGTCGAGTACCGGCGGGACGAACCCGGCGCCGATGCCCTGGATCGGGTGCGGTCCCTTCTGGCCACCAGAAAGGACCGGCGACGCGGCCGGCTCTACGGCCACGAACCGGGCCGACGGCTTGCGTTCCTTGATGACCTGCGCGACGCCGGTGATGGTGCCACCGGTGCCGACTCCCGCGACGACGATGTCGACCTTGCCGTCGGTGTCACGCCAGACCTCCTCGGCGGTCGTGACGCGATGGATGGCCGGGTTCGCCGGGTTCTCGAATTGCTGGGGCACGAAGTAGCGTTGATCGGTCTTGGCCAGCTCCTCAGCCTTGGCGATGGCACCTGACATGCCGTCCGCACCCGGAGTGAGGATGAGTTCAGCACCGTATGCGCGCAGCAACATCCGGCGCTCCAGACTCATCGTCTCGGGCATGGTCAGCACGCACCGGTAGCCGCGTGCCGCGCAAACCATGGCCAGGGCGATGCCGGTGTTACCGCTCGTGGGTTCGAGAATGATCGTGTCCGGCTTGATCAAACCTGCCTGCTCGGCCGCTTGGAGCATGGCAACCCCGATACGGTCTTTTACGCTGTTGGCCGGGTTGAAGAATTCCAGCTTGGCGACGATGTCGGCAACGGCGCCGTCGGTGACTCGGCGCAGTCGGACCAGCGGTGTGCGCCCGATGAGTTGGGTGATGTCCTCGGCGATGCTCATCTGCTACGCCCAACAGTGTCGGTCCAGGCCCAGTTGGCCTCCCAGCTGACGTCGAAGTCGATGGCTGCATCCGTGGGCACGGTCATGGCTGTTGATCTTTCTGAACGACTCGTGAGTGCGCGGCGGCTGTACGCCGCGGGCGAACACCGATTTCCACCCGTTTGCGGGCAAGAGCGCGAGGATTGCTGTGGACGCCAGGAATCAACAACAACAACAGCCCACGGCGAGGCGGCGCGGGAGGATAAAGCGCAGCTGTATGGCCTGTTGCATGGGCCCACTATAGGCCATGGGCCAGCGGGATCGGTTCACCTAGCTGGCTTACACCCGCGGTGAACCTTTTGCCCCAGTTTTGCGGTCGGTTCCGCAGCCGTCGACCATTCGGCTCGAATCGACCGAAGCGGCTGACGCCGTCGCTGGCGCAGCCTAGTGTCTGGTCACAGATCGCCACCGAAATCCATGTAGATCGGGGCCCGCATGAACCGCACGCAGCTCCTCACGCTCATCGCCACTGGCCTGGGCCTGTTCATGATCTTTCTCGACGCACTGATCGTGAACGTGGCGCTGCCCGACATCCAGCGCAGTTTCGCGGTGGGGGAGGACGGCCTGCAGTGGGTGGTGGCGTCCTACAGCCTCGGAATGGCGGTCTTCATCATGTCGGCGGCGACGCTTGCCGACCTCGACGGTCGGCGCCGCTGGTACTTGATAGGTGTTTCGTTGTTCACGCTGGGATCTATCGCCTGCGGGTTGGCGCCCTCAATCGCGGTGCTCACCACCGCGCGGGGCGCGCAGGGCCTAGGTGCGGCGGCCGTCAGCGTAACCTCGCTCGCCCTGGTCAGCGCGGCCTTTCCGGAGGCGAAGGAGAAGGCGCGCGCCATCGGGATCTGGACCGCCATCGCGAGCATCGGTACGACGACGGGCCCGACACTGGGCGGTCTGCTGGTGGACCAGTGGGGGTGGCGCAGCATCTTCTATGTCAACCTGCCCATGGGCGCACTCGTCCTCTTCCTGACTTTGTGCTACGTCGAGGAGTCGTGTAACGAGCGGGCACGCCGCTTCGATCTGTCCGGGCAGCTGCTGTTCATCGTTGCCGTGGGTGCCCTGGTGTATGCGGTCATCGAAGGCCCCCAGATCGGCTGGACGTCTGTCCAGACCATCGTGATGCTCTGGACAGCCGCCGTCGGCTGCGCCCTGTTCGTCTGGCTTGAGCGCAGATCATCGAATCCGATGATGGATCTGACCCTGTTCCGCGACACCTCATACGCCCTGGCCATCGCGACCATCTGCACGGTGTTCTTCGCCGTCTATGGGATGCTGCTGCTCACCACCCAGTTCCTGCAGAACGTGCGCGGCTATACCCCGAGCGTGACCGGCCTGATGATCCTTCCGTTCAGTGCGGCCGTGGCCATCGTGTCGCCACTTGTTGGGCACCTGGTTGGCCGGATCGGAGCACGCGTTCCCATCCTGGCGGGGCTGTGCATGTTGATGCTGGGTCTGCTCATGCTCATCTTCAGCGAGCACCGGAGCTCGGCCCTGGTCCTGGTCGGGCTGGGCTTGTGCGGGAGCGGCGTCGCGTTGTGCCTGACGCCGATCACGACCGTCGCCATGACCGCGGTCCCCGCCGAGCGTGCGGGCATGGCGTCCGGCATCATGAGTGCTCAGCGGGCGATCGGCTCGACGATCGGGTTCGCGGTTTTGGGCTCCGTCCTTGCCGCCTGGCTTTCGGCCACACTCGAGCCCCATCTGGAGCGCGCGGTGCCCGACCCGGTCCAGCGCCACGTCCTTGCCGAGATCATTATCGACAGTGCCAATCCGCGAGCGCATGTGGGCGGAATCGTCCCCCGGCGGCACATTGAGCATCGCGACCCCGTCGCGATTGCGGAGGAGGATTTCATCGAAGGCATTCGGGTGGCGTTGCTCGTCGCCACTGCAACACTGGCTGTCGTGTTTCTCGCCGGCTGGCGATGGTTTCCGCGTGACGTGCACACCGCGGGCAGCGACCTAAGCGAGAGGCTGCCTACAGCGATGACCGTCGAGTGCGCGGTTAGTCATATGCCGGGAGCCACATGGTGTCGACTATGGCCTGCCTGACGTCGTCGTGCGTCCTGGAAGCCACCCCGTCTTGGACGGCGGCCCGATAGACAGCTTCGGCGACCGTTGTCGAGATGGCCCGCAGATTTTGGACATCCGGCAACAGCGAGTCTCCGGGATTTGTCGGATTGGCCTGGTGCGCAATGGCCTTCGCTGCTGCATGCAGCATGCGCCTGGTTATCAACCGGGCACCAGCGACAATGACGCCCAGTCCGATGCCGGGAAACGCCAACACGTTGTTGGCCTGACCGATGACGTAGGTGGTTTCGTCGAATTCCACTGGGGCGACTGGGCTGCCGGTGGCAAGCAGCGCCCTGCCATTCGACCACGCCAGCACGTCGGCGGGGATGGCTTCCATGCGCGACGTCGGGTTGGACAGCGGAAAGATCATCGGGTGTTTGCAGGACGCCGTCATCGCCTCGACCACCTCTTTGGTGAACGCTCCGTAGACCGTTGAGCAGCCGAGCAGGATAGTGGGCGATGCGATCTTGATCGCGTCGCTCAGCCCGACCCGATCCCCGACGGCCACACCGAGCTGGTGGCGGTTTTTCGCGTACGGCACTTGGAAGTCGCGCAGGTCATCCATGTCGTCGAACAACAGGCCCGGCCTGTCGATCGGCCAGATCTGGGACACCGCCTGCTCGAGCGTGGCACCGTCTGCCACCATCGCGTCCCGGATCTGATCGGCGATCCCCATCCCTGCGGTGCCTGCGCCGAAGACGACTATTGTCTGATCGCGCAGCGGGATACCGGTAACCTTCAGACCGCTGTATACGGCGGCCAAGACCACCGCGCCGGTTCCTTGCATGTCATCGTTGAACACGCAGTAATCCGTGCCGTATGTGTCTAGGATCTTCCGCGCGTTCGCCGGCCCGAAGTCCTCGAAATGCAGAATGGCACGCGGAAATAACCGTTGAGCCGTTTCGATATAGCGACTGACGAACTCGTCGTATTCCCGACCGCGCCGCCGGGCGTGGCGATTGCCCAGATAGAACGGATCGGCCAGCAGCTGCTCATTGTCGGTGCCGACATCCAGAGACACCGCGAGGCAGCGGCGCGGATCGACGCCGCCGCCGGCGGTGTAGAGGGCCAATTTGCCCACAGCGATCTGGATGCCACCCACACCCCAGTCACCGATACCCAGGATCGCCTCGGCATCGGTGCACACGATCAGGTCGACGTCCTCGGGCCCCAGCCCCAACGTGTTGAAGGCTTCCTCGATTTCGTCGGGTTCGTCGATGCTCAGAAACAGTCCGCGTTGCCCGCGGTATTCGTCGGAGAAGCGTTGGATTGCCTCGCCAACGGTGGGCGTGTACACCACCGGCATCAGTTCGGGCAAATGGTCGGCCAGCACCTTGAAGTACAGCACCTCGTGGCGGTAGTGCAGCTGTTCGAGAAGCAGGTTGCGGCCCAGCTCGGTGGCCAAGCTCTGCAACTGATGCCATACGCGTTCGGCCTGTTGGTCGAGCGTGAGCACGGCCGACGGAAGCCGGCCGGTCAGCCCCAGCCGCCGCCGCTGCGCGTGGGTGAAGCCGACTCCACGGTTGAGACTTGGTGCGGACAACGCGGCCGGGATCCGTGGCACGCGGGCGTCGCTCATCACAACCTCCGTTCGTGACCGTGCTGGGTTTAATGGACGTCGCGATGGTAACGCTGGTTGGCGAGCGCCGACCGGACTTGGGCTTTGGCCAGGTCCAGGTCCAGTTGCCGGCGTTCGGCCACGATTTCGCAGAGCGCACGATCGACGCCCTTGGCCATCGGGTCGGCGTTTGCCGCGAACGTACAGCGCTGCCCTGGCCGCAGAAGAGTGCCAGATCCAGTGCGGCGAGGAATCCTTCGGCATGCATCGCCTCGATCTCGTCCGGCTCCAGCAGGAAGCCGGTAGGGGGATCCCGGTTCCCGACTCAACCATGATCCTCGGTATGTCGGAAGCGCTGGGTGGCCGAATGTTGCTAGATGTCCTTTCATAGATGGCGACCCGATTGTCGGGGGCGCTCGGCGAGGCAGGTCGAGCACACCCCGAACTACGGCACACCGCGAAAGTTGTAACCGGTGACCGTCAGGTACACCTCCCCGGGGCGGCCCTTAAAGATGAATGAGATTGAATGCAGGCGCGGCCGAACTGGTTTGAGCACCGACAGCCGTTCGTCGACGGACGCGATGACCGGCAATCGGGAGCAGGTGGATCGACTGGCGCCCATGACCAATCGATCAACGCACCGCTGACCCGCTAGACCTGGTCCCAGGTAACCCATTTCGTCGCCCATCGTGTTGGGCTGGCCGATGAGCGAGCATGGTCGGCTGCCGATCCAGCGTGCCGCCATCGGGATGTCGTCGGCCGCGATGCCGATGGCTTCGCCGACCGCATCGGGTGTCAACCGACCGATTTGGGGCAAGAATACCGGCGGCACCCGCGCTTTAGGATCGACACCTGAGGCGTTGATGAAACGTAGGGGAAATTCCCAGTTTTCGCTAAGCTCGTGACGTGCGTCGTCAGCGTAGCGCCGTCCCGATTCTGGCACTGTTGGCACTGTTGGCACTGTTGGCACTGATTGTGGGGCTGGGCGCCTCCGGTTGCGCCTGGAAGCCGCCGACAACACGACCGTCACCACCGAACACCTGCAAGGATTCCGACGGGCCGACCGCTGACACGGTACGGCAGGCCATCGCTGCGGTCCCGATCGTGGTACCGGGCTCCAAATGGGTCGAAATCACCCGAGGACATACCCGCAACTGCCGCTTGCATTGGGTGCAAATCATCCCGACAATTGCCTCCCAGTCGACTCCCCAACAGCTGTTGTTCTTCGACCGCAACATCCCGCTGGGCTCGCCGACTCGGAATCCGAAGCCCTACATCACCGTATTGCCTGCAGGCGATGACACCGTGACGGTTCAGTACCAATGGCAGATCGGCAGCGACCAGGAGTGCTGTCCCACCGGCATCGGCACGGTGCGATTCCACATCGGATCAGATGGCAAGCTCGAGGCGCTCGGCTCGATCCCCCATCAGTAGTACTCGAGCACAATAGCTTTCGCTGTTTTCTTGCTGCGAGGACAACAGCGCAGCTTTACATGTAGGGTTTAGGTCTTCTCGGCTCAAGGGCGAGCCCAATTGTGTATTGCCTTCAGCACTTTTACAGGAGTTCTACAGGAGTTTCAGGCTGCCAGGAAACAACTTCGTACACGCAAGGCTGGCACCCTGGTAGGCCGGCCCGCATTCGCACCAGGGTGGGAACAAGGAGGGTGATGGAACAGCACACGCTGCTGCAACGCGAGGAGTCGCCGCGCAGTCCCGCGGCCCCTTCGCTCAGGCGCCTGGGTGGCTCACGTCACATCACGCATTGGGATCCCGAGGATCTAGGAGCGTGGGAGGCAGGCAACAAGGGCATTGCCCGACGCAATCTGCTTTGGTCGGTCGTGACGGTTCACCTGGGTTACTCGGTGTGGACGCTCTGGCCGGTGCTGGAGTTGCTGATGCCCCAGGACGTCTACGGCTTTTCAACCAGTGACAAGTTTCTGCTCGGCACCATCGCGACGCTGTTTGGCGCGTTCCTGCGGATGCCCTACGCGTTGGCCAGCGCGATCTTTGGCGGTCGCAACTGGGCGACTTTTTCGGCAATCGTGTTGCTAATTCCGGCCATTGGCACAACGGTGTTGTTGACCCATCCGGGGCTACCGCTGTGGCCGTATCTGGTGTGTGCGGCCCTGACCGGCTTAGGCGGCGGCAACTTCGCGTCGTCAATGAGCAACGCCAATGCTTTCTATCCACATCGGCTCAAGGGTTCGGCGCTCGGAATTGCCGGTGGGGTAGGCAATCTCGGGGTGCCGGCGATCCAGCTAGTTGGGTTGTTGGCAATCGCCACTGTCGGTGAGCGGAAGCCTTACCTGGTCTGCGCACTGTATGTGGTTCTGGTGGCAATCGCGGTAATCGGAGTGTCGCTGTTCATGAACAATGTCGAACAGCACCGGGTGCAGGTGAACCGGCTTCGGCCGATCGTTTCCGCGGTTCTGTCGACCCGCGACACGTGGTTGCTCTCGCTGCTCTACCTCGGCACTTTCGGCTCATTCATCGGCTTCTCCTTCGTGTTTGGCCAGGTGTTGCAGACCAACTTCCTGGCGTGCGGACAAAGCCCGGCGCGCGCGACGCTGCATGCCGTCGAGTTGGCGTTTGTCGGGCCGTTGCTGGCGGCGGTGGCCCGGATTTACGGTGGCCGGCTGGCCGATCGAGTCGGTGGAAGCCGCTTGACCCTTATAGTCTTTGTGGCGATGACGCTCGCCGCTGGGCTGCTGATCAGTGCCAGCACCCTCGAAGGCCGACATGTCGGCCAGCATCGGGGCGCTACCATGGTCGGCTACTTCGTCTGCTTCGTCGCGTTGTTCGTCCTATCCGGGTTGGGCAACGGGTCTGTGTACAAGATGATTCCGACGATTTTTGAGGCGTGCAGCCGCTCCCTGGATCTCAGTGAAGCCGAACGCCGCGACTGGTCACGCATCATCTCAGGAGTAGTCATCGGGTTTGTGGCCGCCTTCGGCGCGCTCGGCGGGGTCGGAATCAATATGGCGCTGCGTGAGTCCTACCTCAGCACCGGCAGTGGGACCGATGCGTTCTGGATCTTCATGATGTGCTACGCCGCTGCCGCCGTTCTGACTTGGAAAGTGTACGACCGCCGAACGGTCACCGACATGGGGATGTTGCAGGCGGCCTTGGTGCGGCAGCCGGCATCGACGCCAGCCGAACTTATCGGTCCCAGAACTCAATCGGACCGATTCTCCGGGTGCAGCATCTCGGCGTAACGTAGCGGCTCCGGGATGAAGCTCGACCGCCCGGCTAGGAGATCAGCACCGTGACAGCGGCATTGCCAGCCGTCGTCAGGTGGCCAATGCCTTGAGCAAAATGGCCACCGGCGGTCTGTAAGACAGCTATCCCAGGGGCACCGAGCTGAGCGGCCAGCATCGTGTGGTTAACACCCTGGGCAAACTGGGCACCGGCGGTCTGCAGTGCAGCGATCCCGGCAACAACGTTCGGCACAACCAACGACAGGTGTTGGACGCCTTGCACAAGCTGAACTACTGCGATCGCGAGCGAGCCAACTCCACCCAACGCGGTGGGCACAGCCAGTAAAAAGGCAGGACTGAACAGTTGCACACCGGCACTGCCCAGCAGACCAAGTCCGGTCGCGGCGGTCCCTGAAGCCAGCGCAAGGTTGCCAACGCCTTGACTGAACTCAACACCAGCAAGTGTGAGCAGACCCAGTCCGGTAGCAGCGCTCGTTCCGGCGGTCAAGAACGTACCGCCCGCCTGAACAACGCCGACCACGGCAGGTTGCAGCAAAGCAACACCGGTCAGCGCGCTCTGCCCAGCCACGATGAACTCGCCGCCGCTCTTGGCCAGCCAGGGCGCGGCGCTCTGCAGCGCGGTGGCAAGTTTGGCGGCGGAACCCTGTCCGGCGGTCACGACGCCGTTGACAACCTGAGCCAGTCCGGCGCCGGCGCTTGGCAACGGGGCAACCGCAGCCGCAGCCTGTTGTTCGACCGTCGCGACGGCACGACCGGCCTGTGCGGCAAGCCCAGCGGTCACGGTGCTGTGGCCACCGCCTAGCGTTGGGGCCGAGTTCTGCACGCTCTCAGCCGCGCTCGGGTGCCCCAACAGCGATCGGGCCGGTGCGTTCACTGCATTCAGCACGTTGCTTTGGGCGTTGGCGAATTCGGTGTTGCGGTATGCAGTCGCGCCAGTTTTCAACAGGTTGACGAACTCGTCATGAAACGCGGAGGCCTGGGCGCTGAGAACCTGGCACTGTCGACCGTAGGCGCCGAATATCGACGCAATCGCGGTCGACACCTCGTCCTCGGCAGCGGAAACCACCGCTGTTGTGGGTCCCGCTGCGGCCGCGTAAGACGCGCTCAGCGCTGAGCGAATGCCCGCCAAATCTTGAGCCGCGGACTCGACCTGCTCTGGAATCACGCTCAGGAACTGCATACTGGTTCCTCTCGACTCACTACGGTTGTTATCCAACGACGATCGAGGCACATTGATAGTAGTGAAATGCCGGTCTTTTCGGGCCAAGTTGGCGTTCGCCGTCAATCAGCCGGCTCGCATTGGCCTTTCGGAGTAGTCGGGATGGTCCGGACAACTCCAGCAGCAGGAGCCGCCAAGCGATTCCCTTTGCGTTTTCGGGCGCATCGATCCGACCCACACCGCCAACGGCGCGGCGTTCGACATCTCGATGCCTATTGCCGCGTCGCCCGGCCCGGCGTGGTGGCGGCATGGTCGAGCAGCCGGCGCAACACGTCTACCGCATCCGCCAACACCCGGCGGTCCGCCGGTGGGAGCAGGGCCAGCTGAGGCTCGATCGCAGCCGCGCGGTCTGCCCGCACCGCGGTCAACGTGCGGATGCCTTCCGGCGTGATGCGGATGCGGACCGCCCGGGCGTCTCCCGGGTCGGCGGTTCGGGTAACCAGTCCAGCGTCCTCGAGTCGTCGTACCTGCGTGGTCATCGTTGGTTGCGAGCAGTGATCGACGGCGGCCAAGTCGCCGATCCGGGCTTCCCCCTGGGCTTCGATGGTGGCCAGCAGTCTGGCTTGAGCCGCGGGCAGTGGCATCTGGATGCGCTGCGTGGCTAGGCGGTTGAGCCGCGCGACCACTGCCAACAGATCCGCTCCCAGGCCCGGTAGTGGCCCGCCGACCTCGCTGCGGTTGGCGGCGGCGGGGGAGGGACTCATCCCCCCATCGTTGCATAGCTTTGCTATGCGAGGCTAATCGATGTGCTGCGCCGTGTGCGGGCCTGAGCCTGGCAGAATCGGTGAAGTGACCCCGCTCGGCCCTTGCCCCGCGCAACATCGGGGCGGGCCGCTGCGGCCGAGTGAATTGGCGCAGGCGTCGGTGATGGCGGCGCTGTGCGCGGTGACCGCGATCATCTCCGTCGTCGTTCCGTTCGCGGCCGGTCTGGCGCTGTTGGGCACCGTGCCCACCGGCCTGCTGGCCTACCGCTACCGTCTCCGCGTGCTGGCGGCCGCGACGGTTGCGGCCGGGATGATCGCCTTCCTGATCGCGGGGCTGGGCGGTTTCATGGGGGTGGTCCACAGTGCCTACATCGGTGGGCTGACCGGAATCGTCAAACGCAGGGGCCGGGGCACCCCGACGGTGGTCGTCTCGTCGCTGATCGGCGGATTCGTGTTCGGCGCGGCGATGGTCGGGATGTTGGCCGCCATGGTCCGACTGCGGCATCTGATTTTCAAGGTCATGACCGCAAACGTGGACGGTATCGCCGCCACCTTGGCCCGGATGCACATGCAGGGGGCAGCCGCCGACGTCAAGCGGTATTTCGCCGAGGGACTGCAGTACTGGCCGTGGGTGCTGCTGGGCTATTTCAACATTGGGATCATGATCGTGTCGCTGATTGGGTGGTGGGCGTTGTCGCGCCTGCTGGAGCGGATGCGCGGAATCCCCGATGTACACAAACTTGACCCACCGCCAGGAGATGACGTGGACGCTCTGATCGGGCCGGTGCCGGTGCGGTTGGACAAGGTCCGCTTCCGTTACCCCCGCGCCGGCCAAGATGCGCTGCGGGAGGTCAGCCTCGACGTCCGGGCCGGCGAGCACCTAGCGATCATCGGGGCCAACGGATCAGGGAAGACCACCTTGATGCTGATACTGGCCGGCCGGGCACCGACGTCGGGCACCGTGGATCGTCCGGGCACGGTGGGTTTGGGAAAGCTGGGCGGCACCGCTGTCGTCTTGCAGCATCCGGAAAGCCAGGTCCTGGGCACCCGGGTTGCCGACGACGTGGTGTGGGGGCTGCCGCTGGGTACCACCGCTGACGTTGGCCGGTTGCTGAGCGAGGTCGGCTTGGAAGCGCTTGCCGAACGCGACACCGGAAGCCTGTCCGGTGGTGAGCTGCAGCGCCTGGCGCTGGCGGCAGCGCTGGCCCGGGAGCCGGCGATGCTCATCGCCGACGAGGTCACCACCATGGTTGACCAGCAGGGCAGGGACGCTTTGCTGGCCGTGCTGTCGGGTCTGACGCAGCGGCACCGGACCGCCTTGGTGCACATCACGCACTACGACAACGAAGCCGATTCCGCCGACCGCACGCTCAGCCTGAGCGATTCGCCGGATAACACCGATATGGTCCACACCGCCGCGATGCCGGCCCCGGTCATCGGGGTGGATCAGCCCCAGCACGCGCCGGCGCTCGAACTGGTGGGCGTCGGCCACGAATACGCTAGCGGCACCCCGTGGGCAAAGACCGCGTTGCGCGATATCAACTTCGTTGTTGAGCAGGGAGACGGGGTGCTGATCCACGGCGGCAATGGCTCGGGGAAGTCGACGCTGGCGTGGATCATGGCCGGGCTGACGATCCCCACGACCGGAGCCTGCCTACTTGACGGTCGGCCCACCCACGAGCAGGTCGGCGCGGTGGCGTTGTCTTTTCAGGCGGCCCGGCTGCAGCTGATGCGCAGCCGTGTAGACCTGGAAGTTGCTTCCGCAGCAGGTTTTTCGGCTAGCGAGCAGGACCGGGTGGCTGCGGCGCTGACTGTCGTTGGGTTGGACCCCGCGCTGGGCGCGCGACGAATCGACCAGCTCAGCGGGGGCCAGATGCGTCGGGTGGTGCTGGCCGGGCTGCTTGCGCGTGCACCCCGGGCGTTGATCCTCGATGAGCCGTTGGCGGGGTTGGACGCGGCCAGCCAGCGCGGCCTGCTGCGGCTGCTGGAAGACTTGCGTCGGGCGCGCGGCCTGACGGTGGTCGTAGTTTCGCACGACTTCGCGGGGATGGAGGAGCTTTGCCCGCGTACCCTGCATCTGCGCGACGGTGTGCTGGAATCGGCGGCGGCGTCGGAGGCGGGGGGAATGTCATGACCACAACTTCGGCCCCGGCACGCAACGGGACTCGTCGCCCGTCACGTCCGATTGTGCTGTTGATTCCGGTGCCGGGTAGCTCGGTCATCCACGACCTGTGGGCCGGCACCAAATTATTGGTGGTTTTCGGCATTTCGGTGTTGCTGACGTTCTACCCGGGATGGGTGACGATCGGGATGATGGCGGCTTTGGTGCTGGCCGCGGCCCGAATCGCGCACATTCCGCGCGGCGCGCTGCCGTCGGTACCTCGCTGGCTGTGGATCGTCCTCGCGATCGGCTTTCTGACCGCTGCGCTAGCCGGTGGCACTCCAGTGGTCGCCGTGGGCGGAGTGCAGCTCGGATTGGGCGGCGCACTGCACTTCCTGCGGATCACCGCGCTGTCGGTTGTGCTCCTGGCGCTGGGGGCGATGGTGTCCTGGACCACCAATGTTGCCGAAATCAGCCCTGCGGTAGCCACTTTGGGTCGGCCGTTTCGGGTGTTGCGGATCCCGGTCGACGAATGGGCGGTGGCGTTGGCGCTCGCGCTGCGCGCCTTCCCGATGTTGATCGACGAATTCCAGGTGCTCTACGCCGCGCGCCGGCTGCGGCCCAAGCGGATGCCGCCAAGCCGCAAGGCTCGGCGCCAGCGGCATGCGCGCGAGCTGATCGACCTGCTTGCCGCTGCCATCACGGTGACCCTGCGCCGTGCCGACGAGATGGGCGACGCGATCACCGCCCGTGGCGGCACCGGCCAGCTGTCAGCGCATCCTGGGCGACCCAAACTTGCCGACTGGGTGACGCTTGCGATCACTGCCATGGCCAGCGGGACAGCGGTGGCGATAGAGAGCCTGATATTGCACTCCTAGGTGGCGGCGCGGGCGGCGCGCGGACCGGCCAGCCGCTATAGCCCCGATGTTGGCCGCCACCGCCGCCGCCCAACGCGATGGTGAGCTTGGGCGATAGCTGGGCGTGGGCGCGCGCCCTAACGGCGTGTCGGTGTACAGACGCGCCGTTTCGCGGGTTGGCGGCGCGAGGACCTGCTCATGCTGCGTCTACGTAGCTCAGCAGGCCTTTTCTAGCATTGGCGCGGAACACTAGGGCGGCATGCGGTCGATGAGGTTTGACAGCACGACGGTGCTTTCGCTGCGTTCGACGTCAGCGCTGGACCGGATGCGCTCGAGGGCGGCCTCCAGATGCCGCATGTCATGAGCGAGCACGTGCAGGATCGCGTCGGACGTGCCAGTCACCGTTGCCGCGCTGACCACCTCGGGGATATTCACCCAGGCGGCACGCAGCTGATCAGGCGCAATCCTGCCGTGGCAGAAGATCTGCACGTAAGCCTCGGTGTTCCAGCCGAGCGCGTTGCGGTCGACCACCGTGGTGAAGCCCTTGATGACGCCGCTCTCGAGCATCCGGTCGACGCGGCGCTTCACCGCCGGAGCGGACAAACTCACCTTGTGACCGATCTCGGCGAAGGTGGCCCGTGCATGCTCGGCCAGCTCGGCGAGGATGCGTTCGTCGGTGTCATCCAGGCGGTCCATCGGCCCTCCTCCGTTCTAAGCACGCAACGAATCACCACAGATTCGAGGTTAACGCAATGTATCAATGGAAAATACGCAACGACCATCGTTTGATTGTGAAATCAGAGCCAAATATCGTTGGTTTATGACGGATTCCTACGTCGCTGCTGCCCGTCTAGGGTCACCTGCACGCCGCACCCCCCGGACGCGGCGGTATGCAATGACCCCGCCGGCCTTCTTTGCCGTCGCATACGCGATCAACCCCTGGATGGACGTCACCGCGCCAGTCGACGTCCAAGTCGCGCAAGCACAGTGGGAGCACCTCCACCAGACCTATCTTCGGCTAGGCCACAGCGTGGATCTGATCGAGCCCATTTCCGGGTTACCGGACATGGTGTACACCGCCAACGGTGGGTTCATCGCGCACGACATCGCCGTGGTCGCCCGGTTCCGGTTCCCCGAACGAGCTGGTGAGTCTAGAGCCTATGCCAGCTGGATGTCCTCGGTCGGATATCGCCCGGTGACCACCCGCCACGTCAACGAGGGACAGGGCGACCTGCTGATGGTTGGCGAAAGGGTGTTGGCGGGCTACGGCTTTCGCACAGACCAGCGCGCACACGCCGAAATCGCCGCGGTGCTTGGTCTGCCGGTGGTCTCCCTCGAGTTGGTCGACCCACGGTTCTATCACCTGGACACCGCGCTGGCCGTGCTCGACGACCACACGATCGCCTACTACCCGCCGGCGTTCAGTACGGCAGCGCAGGAACAGTTGTCGGCGCTGTTCCCCGACGCGATTGTGGTCGGCAGTGCCGACGCGTTCGTGTTCGGACTCAACGCCGTCTCTGACGGTCTGAACGTAGTGCTTCCGGTCGCGGCCATGGGTTTTGCGGCGCAGTTACGCGCAGCCGGCTTCGAGCCGGTCGGTGTCGATCTGTCCGAGCTGCTCAAGGGCGGCGGTTCCGTCAAGTGCTGCACGCTGGAGATACACCCATGACAAATCTCGCGGATGCCACTCAGGCCACTATGGCACTGGTCGAAAGGCATGCAGCGCACAATTATTCGCCGCTGCCTGTGGTGGCGGCCAGCGCTGAGGGTGCGTGGATCGCCGATATCGACGGCCTGCGCTACCTGGACTGGCTGGCTGCGTACTCGGCGGTCAACCTTGGCCATCGCAACCCCGCGAGCACCGCCACGGCTCATGCCCAAGTCGACACCGTCACCCTGCTGAATCGGGCCTTGCATGCCGACCGACTCGGGCCGTTGGGCGCCGCGCTTGCCCAGCTGTGCGGCAAAGACGTGGTGTTGCCAATGAACTCTGATGCTGAAGCGGTGGAGAGCGGTCTTAGGGTCGCCCGCAAGTGGGGAGCCGACGTCAACGGCCTCCCCGCGGGCCGGCACGATATCATTTTGGCAAACAACAACTTTCATGGCCACACCAGCAGTGTCGTCAGCTTCTCGTCGGACCCGGCTGCGGGCAGCGGCGTCGAACCTTCTACCCCGGGACTCCGCTCGGTACCGTTTGGCGATGCTGCGGCACCGGCGCAGACAATCGACGACAACACCGTCGCTGACCTGCTCGAGCCGATTCCCGGCCAGGCGGGCATCATCGTCCCGGCCGACGACTACCTGCCGGCTGCGTCGAGCACAACGTGCTGATGATCGCCGACGAAATCCAATCGGGGCTGGCCTGTACGGGTTACCCGTTCGCCTGCGACCACGGGGGTGTGCTGCCAGACATTTACCTGCTCGGCAAGACACTTGGTGGCGGTGCGGTTCCGTTGTCGGCGATGGTCGCGGACCGCGAAATCTTCGGCGTGGTGCATCCCGGCGAACACGGGTCGACGTTCGGCGGCAATCCGTTGGCCGCCGCGATCGGTACCCCCGTGGTTTCCATGGTCGTCTGGGGAGAATGTCAAGCTCGCTCCGCTAAATTGGGTGCGCATCTGCATCAGCGCCTGGCGGACCTGATCGGCGATGGTGCGGTGGCCCTGCGCGGCCTCGGATGGTGGGCTGACGTCGACATCGAACGGGCGCTTGCCATTGGCACAGACATGAGCATGCGGTTGGCCGATCGCGGTGTGCTGTTAAAAGACACCTACGGCGCCGCCCTGCGGTTCGCGCCGCCGTTAGTGATCACCGCGCAGGAGATCGACTGCGCGGTTCGCCGGTTCGCCGACGCGCTATGGGAGGCGGGTTCATAATTGCCGACAACGTCGATGAGCCTTCGAGAACTGATGCTGCGGCGCCGCCCGGTGAGCGGCGCCCCGGTCGCATCCGGGGCATCGGGGAACCTCAAGCGGAGTTTCGGCACCTTCCAGCTGACCATGTTCGGGGTTGGCGCGACGATAGGTACCGGCATCTTTTTCGTGCTTGCCCAGGCAGTTCCAGAGGCCGGCCCGGGCGTGATTGTTTCGTTCATCATCGCCGGCATCGCCGCTGGGCTCGCGGCTATCTGCTACGCGGAACTGGCTTCCGCCGTGCCGATTTCCGGGTCGGCGTACTCCTACGCGTACACGACGCTGGGCGAGGCGGTCGCGATGGTGGTGGCGGCCTGCCTACTGCTGGAATACGGGGTAGCCACCGCAGCGGTCGCGGTCGGCTGGAGTGGCTACGTGAACAAGCTGCTGAGTAATCTGTTCGGATTTCAGATGCCGCACGTATTGTCGGCGGCGCCGTGGGACACCCATCCCGGTTGGGTGAACCTGCCCGCCGTCATCCTGATCGGGCTATGCGCGCTGCTGTTGATTCGAGGGGCCAGCGAGTCGGCGAGGGTCAACGCGATCATGGTGCTGATCAAGCTCGGCGTGCTGGGCATGTTCATGATCATCGCGTTCAGCGCGTACAGCGCCGACCACCTCAAGGATTTCGTCCCATTCGGCGTCGCCGGCATCGGCTCCGCGGCGGGCACGATCTTCTTCTCATACATCGGCCTTGACGCGGTGTCGACCGCCGGCGACGAGGTGAAGGACCCGCAGAAGACCATGCCGCGTGCGCTGATCGCAGCGCTGGTGGTCGTCACCGGTGTCTACGTGCTGGTCGCACTGGCCGCGCTGGGCACCCAACCGTGGCAGGACTTCGCAGAGCAGGAAACCGCCGGGCTGGCCATCATCTTGGACAACGTCACGCATGGCGAATGGGCCAGCACGATTCTGGCCGCCGGTGCGGTGGTCTCGATTTTCACCGTCACGCTGGTCACCATGTACGGCCAGACCCGGATCCTGTTCGCGATGGGGCGCGACGGGCTGCTGCCGGCGCGGTTCGCGAAGGTGAATCCGCGCACCATGACGCCGGTGCACAACACGGTGATCGTCGCGATCTTCGCATCGACGCTGGCCGCCTTCATACCGCTGGATAGCTTGGCGGACATGGTGTCCATCGGCACGCTCACCGCGTTCAGCGTGGTGGCTGTGGGTGTGATCGTTCTACGGGTGCGCGAGCCCGACTTACCCCGAGGGTTCAAGGTACCCGGTTACCCTGTGACGCCTGTTCTTTCGGTGCTGGCCTGCGGGTATATCCTGGCCAGCTTGCACTGGTACACCTGGCTGGCGTTCAGCGGATGGGTGGCGGTGGCAGTGATCTTTTACCTGATGTGGGGTCGGCACCACAGTGCGCTCAACGAGGAAGTGCCGTGACCATCGTCGTCGGGTATTTGGCTGGCAAGGTCGGTCCGTCCGCATTACATCTAGCCGTCCGCGTCGCGCGGATGCACAAGACGTCGCTCACAGTGGCCACCATCGTGCGCAGGCACTGGCCGACACCGTCGCTCGCCCGCGTCGACGCCGAGTACGAGCTCTGGTCTGAGCAGCTGGCTGCCGCCTCCGCGCGAGAGGCCCAGCGCTACCTGCGCAGACTGGCCGACGGGATCGAGGTCAGCTACCACCACCGCGCACACCGATCGGTGTCGGCTGGTCTGCTCGACGTCGTCGAGGAACTCGAAGCCGAGGTGCTGGTGCTGGGGTCGTTTCCCAGCGGGCGGCGCGCGCGGGTGTTGATCGGCTCGACCGCCGACCGGCTGCTGCATTCGTCGCCGGTACCGGTGGCGATCACCCCCCGCCGCTACCGTTGCTACACCGACCGGTTGACACGGCTCAGCTGCGGCTACTCCGCGACGTCGGGTTCGGTCGACGTGGTGAGGCGATGCGGCCACCTGGCCAGCCGGTATGGCGTGCCGATGCGGGTGATCACATTCGCGGTCCGCGGCCGGACCATGTATCCGCCCGAAGTGGGGCTGCATGCCGAGGCTTCGGTTCTGGAGGCATGGGCGGCGCAAGCGCGAGAACTGTTGGAAAAACTAAGAATTAACGGCGTCGTGAGTGAAGACGTTGTGCTGCAAGTGGTCACCGGGAACGGCTGGGCGCAGGCGCTGGACGCTGCGGACTGGCAGGACGGGGAGATCCTGGCCTTGGGCACCTCGCCGTTCGGTGATGTCGCGAGAGTATTCCTCGGCTCCTGGAGTGGCAAGATCATTCGCTACAGCCCGGTCCCCGTGCTAGTACTACCGGGCTAGATCGCAACTAGCGCTGTGTGGCAGCATTGGCCGCCGCCTGTGCCTGCCTCAGGGTTGTCGTGACATCGCCACGGCCGAGGAACATTTCGTCGAAGTAGGGTTCGAGGGCCTGCTGTCCGGCGGCGAAGCCGGCGCCGCCGGGGGCCGCAATGCGCGGACCGTTCAACACCGCGAAGAACGGCGTGACATCGACGCCCCTAGCAGACCAGTAGTCGAAGTAGACCGGTTGCGCAGACAACACCGCGGGGATGGCCGCACCGTGGCGGCCCAGGTAGGAGTTGCCCTCCGTGCTGCCCATCCAGGCCAGCACCTGACGCACCGCATCCGGATGTTTGGACGCCGAATTACCAGCTGCAGCAATACCATTGGTGACGCTTACCCGGCCTGCGGGGCCGGCGGGAAGCATCGCCACACCCCAGTGGAAGAGGGCGTCACGGGCTACCGGCGCCAAACTGTAGGTGCCGGACTGGAATAGCGCCATCTTGCCAGCCAGAAACTGGTTACGGGAGAAATCGCCGTTGTCGTTGGTGTCCGAGGCCGGCGGTGCGACGTGGTCGTCGTTGATCAGGCCGACCAGATAGCGGAAGGCTTCGATGGCGCCGGGGTTATCGAACGCGAACTTGCCGTCGCGCTGGAACACACCGCCGGCCGAGCCGATGTAGTTAAGGTAGATGGCCTGAGGATCGTTGGCGGCGTTGTATCCCCACTGGCGGACCCGCCGAGCATCGAATCCTGGCGTGTTGGCGGTGCGTCCATCGGCGTCGACGGTGAGCCTAGCCAGCATCGGGCGCAAGGTGTCGTCATCGCCGCGACTCCATCGCAAGTTGTCCACCTGCGTGGGGTCGACACCGGCGGCAGCCAGCAGATCGGCGTTGTAGAACACGGCAATTCCGGCGTCCGTCAGTTGCGGCACACCCCACAAGACGCCGGACCGAGTGAACTGGTCAACCACCGCCGGCTCCCAGTCGGCGGCATCGGTCTGAATCTTCATTAGCCGGCCACTGTCAGCGTAGGCGGCGAAGTAGGCGTTGGATAGCCAGAAGATGTCGTCCGCGCTGCCGCCAGCCACGTCGGTGCGCAGGGTTTCGAAGTAGGTCGAATAGGCCACCAGATTGGTGCGCACCTCGATATCGGGATGGCTGCGGGTGAATGCCGCAAACGACTGTCGATACGCCGCAGCAATCGGCTCGTCCCAGAGTCGCACCGTTACGACGATCTTTCCGCCACGCGGTTCGGCGGAGAGCCCCAATAGCACCGCCGTCACACCCAGCAGGATCGCCACCAGCACAAGGGCGGTGGCGACCAGCGTGGACTGGCGGGGCCGGGTCACTTGAGCCCCGAGACCACAATCGATGCGACGATGTGCCGCTGGAAGGTCACGAAGAGCGCAATCAGCGGCACGATTGCCACCGTGGTCGCCGCCATCACCAGCGTCCACTGGTCGTTGAACCGCGACTGCAGGTCAGCCGTCGCCACCGTTAGGACACGCCATTTGTGGCCGCTGGTGATCACCAACGGCCACATGAAGTTGTTCCACTGCGAGACCACGGTGATCATCGCCAAGGCGGCCAGGACCGGCCGGCTGCTTGGGATCACCACATGCACGATCACGTCCAAAGTGTTGGCACCGTCGAGGCGCGCGGCATTGATCAAGTCATCTGGGATGAGGCGAAAGTGCTCGCGTAGCAGGAAAATCGCGTACGGCGAACCGAACATAAACGGGAGCACCAACGCCCAGAACGTGTTGCGCAGGCCTAGCTGGGCCATCATCAGATACAGCGGCACCACGGTCACCGTCCCCGGCACCATCAAGGTTGCGACGTAGACCCAGAACAACGCATCACGTCCCCGAAATTGCAACCGCGCGAACGCGTAGGCGGCCAGCACCGAAAATGTCAGCTGGCCCAGCAGGATCACCGCCGTCATCAACGCGGTCACCACCGCCGCGCGGCGAAATCCGGCATCGGCGATATCGGCGTAGTTGGCCAGCGTGGGCGGTCGCGGCAACTGCAGCGGAGTACCCGTCGCGAACTGGTGTGCGGAAGTGAACGAGGTCAACAGGCCAAGCAAGAAGGGGGACAGCGTGATTACCGCGCCGATCGTCAGCACCGCGTAGACCGCAGTGTTGGAGACGCGACTAGGTGAGCTCATAGCTGATCCGCCGCCGGAAATACAGATGCTGCACCACGGTGGCACCGACCAGGATGACGAACAGCACCACCGCCATCACCGATGCCCGCCCGATTGCCGCGGCCCCAAACGCCTCGGCGTAGATGCGGTGGGCCACCAGGTCGGTGCTGCCCTGCGGCCCACCGCCAGTCAGCGCGTAGACGGTGTCGAAAACCTGTGCGGCGCTGATGATTCCGGTAACCAGGACGAAGAACATGGTGGGCCGCAACATGGGCAGGGTGATGCGCCAGAAGCGCTGCCAGGCACTGGCGCCGTCGGTGCGTGCGGCGTTGTGAATGTCCTGCGGAATCGCCATTAATCCGGCTAGGAAGAACAACGAGACATATCCGACGTTGGTCCACACCACGACGGCCGAAACCACAGGAAGCGCGAGGCCTGGATCGGTGAGCCATTCGATGCGGTGTCCGAGCACAGTGCTGATCGCGCCGTCGGTGGGCGCCACAATCCAGCGCCACATCACCGCGATCGCCAGCGGTGCACAGATCCAGGGCAGCACGTACAGCGTGCGGAACAGGCCGGTGCCCGGCAGTCGCCGGGCCAGCAGGGACGCGGCCAGCAGTCCCAGTACTGTCTGCGCCGGGACCACGATCGCCACGAAGACGGCGGTGACCACCAATGAGTCTGCGAAGCCGGAATCGGTCAGCACCGACCGCCAGTTGGTCAGGCCGACGTAGCGCAGTGGGCCCAGCAAGTCCCACCGGTGCAGGCTCAGCCATACCACCACCAGGATGGGCAGCAACAAGAAGGCGACCACGCCCACCAGGCTGGGCGCCAGCAGGGCATATGCCAGTGCCGTCCTCCGACGTGGCGCGTCGCGCATGGGTGTATTAAAGCTGGTCGTTACGGTGGAGTCGTGACACCGAACCGGGGGATCGATGAAGACTTCCTGGACCTGCCGCGCCAGCAGTTGGCCGACGCCGCATTGTCGGCGGCCGCCACGGCCGGGGCCAGCCACGCCGACCTGCGGGTTCACCGCATTAGCACCGAGATCATCCAACTGCGTGACGGTGAGCTGGAGACCGCGGTGATCAGCCGTGAGCTCGGCCTGGCCGTCCGGGTAATCGTCGCGGGCACGTGGGGATTCGCCTCCCATGCTGAGTTGGCACCCGACGTCGCGGCCGCGACCGCTCGCCATGCGGTACACGTGGCTACCGTGCTGGCGGCGCTGAACACCGAGCGGGTCAGATTGGCGCCCGAGCCCGTATACACCGACGCGGAGTGGGTCTCGAACTACCGGATCGATCCGTTCGGCGTTCCCGCCTCCGAGAAGATCGCCGTGCTGCGCGACTACTCCGGGCGGTTACTGGACGCCGACGGCATCGACCACGTATCGGCCAGCTTGAACGCCGTCAAGGAGCAGACCTTCTACGCCGACACCTTCGGGTCATCGATTACCCAACAGCGGGTGCGGCTGCTGCCGTGCCTGGATGCGGTTGCTGTTGATTCCGCGGCGGGCAACTTCGAATCGATGCGGACGTTGGCTCCGCCGACCGCCCGGGGCTGGGAAGTGGTGGCCGGCGACGAGATCTGGAACTGGACCGACGAGCTCGCGCAGCTGCCATCGCTGTTGGCCGAGAAGGTCCGAGCGCCTAGCGTGATGCCGGGGCCCACCGACCTGGTGATCGACCCCACTAACCTATGGCTGACTATTCACGAATCCATCGGCCACGCAACCGAATACGACCGTGCCATCGGCTACGAGGCTGCCTATGCCGGGACATCGTTTGCCACCCCAGACAAACTCGGCACCCTGCGCTACGGCTCGCCGGTGATGAACGTGACCGCCGACCGTACCGCCGAATTCGGCTTGGCCACCGTCGGTTACGACGACGAGGGAGTGGCCGCGCAGAGCTGGGATCTAGTGCGTGACGGGGTGTTCGTTGGTTACCAGCTCGACCGGGCGTTCGCCCCACGGTTGGGGGAGCCACGTTCCAACGGCTGCTCGTATGCCGACTCGCCACATCACGTGCCGATCCAGCGGATGGCCAACATATCGCTGCAGCCGGGCATCGAAGACCTCAGCACCGCGGACCTGATCGGCCGGGTCGACGACGGGATCTATATTGTCGGCGACAAGTCATGGTCGATCGACATGCAGCGCTACAACTTTCAGTTCACCGGCCAGCGTTTCTTCCGCATCCGAGGTGGCCAGCTGTACGGGCAGCTGCGTGATGTCGCCTATCAATCGAGCACCACCGATTTCTGGAATGCCATGGAAGCCGTGGGCGGGCCGTCGACCTGGCGAATGGGCGGAGCCATCAACTGCGGCAAGGCCCAGCCCGGCCAGGTTGCCGCGGTCAGCCATGGCTGTCCGTCGGCGTTGTTCCGGGGCGTCAATGTGCTCAATACTCGTACTGAAGGTGGTCGATGATCGAGCCGCAGCACGCCGTCAACATCGTTTTAAAGGAAGCGGCCAGGTCTGGCCGGGCGGACGAGACCATGGTGCTGGTCACCGAAAAGGTCGAGGCGACACTGCGTTGGGCGGGCAATTCGATGACCACCAACGGCGTTTCCCACAGCCGAAACGTCACCGTGATTTCGATCGTCCGACGGGGAGATAGCGCCTTCGTCGGCTCCGTGGTCTCCGCCGAAGTGGACCCGTCGGTGCTGCCCGGTCTGGTGGTGTCCTCCCAGGACGCGGCCCGCTCCGCGCCGGAGGCCGGTGATGCCGCGCCGCTGCTTGCCGATACCGGAGAGCCCGACGACTGGGATGCCCCGGTTCCGGGCACCGGGGCAGGGGTTTTCACCGGTATCGCCGGCTCACTGAGCAGGGGCTTCCGCGGGGCCGACCGCTTGTACGGCTACGCGCACCGCAGTGTGTCCACGACGTTTCTGGCATCGTCGACGGGTCTGCGCCGCCGCTACACCCAGCCCACCGGGGCGATCGAGATCAACGCCAAACGCGGCGACGCCAGCGCTTGGGTGGGGATCGGCACACCCGATTTCGTCGAGGTGCCCATCGATCTGATGCTCGAGCGGCTGTCGACGCGGCTGCGGTGGGCGCAACGCACCGTCGAGCTGCCGGCCGGGCGCTACCAGACCATCATGCCTCCGTCGACGGTGGCCGACATGATGATCTACCTGGGTTGGTCGATGGCCGGGCGCGGCGCGCAGGAGGGCCGAACCGCTTTCTCGGCTCCTGGCGGTGGAACCCGGGTGGGAGAGCGGTTGACCGAGCTGCCGCTGACGTTGTTCACCGATCCGGCTGCGCCGGGTCTGGCGTGTACGCCGTTTGTGGCGGTGAGCAACTCCTCGGAGACGCAATCGGTGTTCGACAACGGCATGGAAATCAGCCAGGTGGACTGGATCCGCAGCGGTGTGATCAATGCGCTGGCGTATCCACGGGCCACTGCCGCCAAATTCGACGCCCCAGTTGCGGTCGCCGCCGACAACTTGATCATGACCGGCGGGTCGGCCGATCTCGCCGACATGATCGCGGGCACCGAGCGCGGACTGTTGCTGACCACGCTGTGGTACATCCGCGAGGTCGACCCGACCACGCTGCTGCTCACCGGGCTGACCCGCGACGGTGTCTACCTGGTCGAAGACGGCGAGGTCAGCGCGGCGGTCAACAACTTCCGGTTTAACGAAAGCCCACTGGACCTGCTGCGACGGGCCACCGAAGCAGGTGTCAGCGAGCCGACACTGCCGCGCGAATGGTCAGATTGGGTTACCCGTACCGCGATGCCGCCGCTGCGGATTCCCGACTTCCACATGTCCTCGGTGAGCCAGGCGCAGTAGCGTGTGAAGGGTGCCGGCCCCGGTTTCGGTTCGTGACGATCTGTGTCGGTTGGTGGCGCTATCGCCGGGCGACGGCCGGATTGCGGGGCTGGTGAGGCAGGTGTGCGCGCGGGCGCTGTCGCTACCGTCGTTGCCGTGTGAGGTTGCGGTGAACGAGCCGGAGTCGCCGGCCGAGGCCGTCGTTGCCGAGTTCGCCGAGCAGTTCAGCGTCGATGTCTCAGCGATCACCGGCGAGCAGCGATCCCTGCTGTGGACGCATTTGGGGGAAGACGCTTTCGGTGCGGTTGTGGCGATGTACATCGCCGACTTTGTGCCGCGGGTGCGCGCCGGGTTGGAAGCATTGGGCGTCGGCAAGGAGTATCTGGGCTGGGTAACCGGGCCGATCTCCTGGGATCACAACACCGATCTGTCCGCTGCGGTGTTCAACGGATTTCTGCCGGCGGTGGCCCGGATGCGGGCACTGGACCCGGTCACCTCTGAGCTGGTGCGGCTGCGTGGAGCTGCGCAGCACAATTGCCGGGTGTGCAAGTCGTTGCGGGAGGTCTCCGCGCTTGATGCGGGCGGTTCGGAGACGTTGTATGGCGAGATCGAGCGTTTCGATACCTCGGTCTTGCTCGACGTTCGCGCAAAAGCCGCCCTGAGGTATGCAGATGCGTTAATTTGGACCCCTGCGCACCTCGCCGTCGACGTTGCCGTCGAGGTGCGCTCCCGGTTCTCGGACGACGAGGCCGTCGAGCTGACCTTTGACATCATGCGCAACGCCAGCAACAAGGTTGCAGTGTCGTTGGGTGCTGATGCGCCCAGGGTGCAGCAGGGCACCGAACGGTATCGCATTGGGCTTGACGGTCAGACGGTGTTCGGTTGACGGCGGTCTGGCAGCTCCGCGACGCTGTGGTTCGTATACGTTGACTGATGTAGGGCCAGGTCAGCGCGCCAGGTACCGTCGAGGCGTGTCGTTTCGGGCGGGTAAGGCTCGATTCGAGGGCGCCGGCTGATTCCATGAGGCGCTATTGGAGCGTGCTGTGATGACTCCGGCCAGCCAGGCGGCGACCGAACGGCAGAAGTGCCACGGCGTCTGGGCGCGGCAGCCGAGGTCACGCGAGTCGGTGTCTTAGATCAGGCTGAAGACGTCGGTGTCGACCACCGTCGCCGCTACTTGATTCACGAACGCGCCGCCTGAAGAAACGCCTGGAATTCATCGTCAGTTAGGTCGATCCCGCCGTCGATGTCTGGCCCGGGGGCGCTGGCCAGTTGCGAGAGCTCTTCCATAAACTGTTTTGTGCGACCAGGCCCGGGCGTGTTGATTGGGTCGCGGCTGATTCGAGTCGTCAATTCCTGCAGAGCAGTCGCGAGGGCGGCTAGGTCCTTGATCGCAATCTCGCCGCTGGGGGCGGCAGCGTCAACCAGATGGAGCTCGATCTCCTTCATCATCGCAGCTACCTCCTTAGTCCATGCTTCGGCGAGTCGTCACCACGGTATAGCGCACGACGTGCACAACAATTCTGCCCTCACCAGCAGGAACGCTTTCCCCGATGATCGCACCGAGCTCCGACACGGCACCAAACTGGCGATGCGGATTTCTCGTCACTCATTGCCTCAGCTTTCCCACTCACCCAAAGGTCCCATCCGGCGAGATCCACTCGCGCGCCTTCGCCCGCCGTTCGCTCGCATAGGTAAGCGGTGTTCGACTCGCGTGCCGGCGTCATTGCCACGTACAGCGTTGCTCGGCTGGTGTTGTCGCCCAGCACAGCGTGGGTGGAGTGAGCCGTGGTGCCCTGGCTGGCGTGGACGGTGATGGCATATCCGTGGGTGATGTGCTCGTGCAGGTAGTCGCCGCTGAAGGCGGCGCGTGCGCCGTCGCCCAGGCGGCGGGCGGCGATCCGGTGGTGTTCGGTGTCGACCGCGATGACCCGCCAGCGGTTGCCGTTGCGCACCGGATCGTCGGCCGGAAGATTCTCTCGCTCGACGCTGTAGCCGACATCGCCGGCGCCTTCACGTACCGCGACGTCGACGGCCTGGCCTGTCGGCGCCACCACCACCCGCCCGTCGTAGTTCGCGGCGACGTCGCCAACGACAACAGAAAGTCGCGCTGCCGGCTTGACCACAGCAGCGACGTGTCGAGCATGCAGCGATGGTCTCAGGCGCGCCGCCGCTCAGTTCTACGGCGCGCGGCGACAACACGCCGCGCCTCACGCAACTGCTCGCAAATCACCTCGGGATCCTCGTCGGCGTCGATGTCCATTGCGCTCTCGGCAAGCGCGTCGTACTGGCGCTGCCGGCGGGCCTCCCGGTAGGCCAACACGTCGTCGAGCACGAGCCGGTGGCGATTCCCGATGCGCTCGGCGGCCAGCTCGCCGCTCTTGATCAGACGCACCACGGTCGGACGACTCACCCCGAGAAGGTCGGCGGCCTGCTGGGTGGTCAGCGTCATGCTCTGCGGCGCGATGGTCACCGCCTTGCCGGCGTGCAGCGCAGCCACCACCTGCCTTAGCGCCTGATGAACCTCGCGCGGCAGCTCGACGCGGTCGTGCTCGTGGCGCCCACCAGCGCGTAGCTGGGGGCCAGCGTGCGGCCGCGCCGCCGCTCATGGGCCGACAGGAAGCTCAGCACCGGCGCTAGGTCCACTGTCCGCTCGGGCATAAACGTCTTCGACTCGATACCCTGAGCCCCGATACCGCACCTTCTCGATATATCCGAATGAATCGAACTGGCTTTCGTAACGTTCGAATAATGCCCCAGCTTGCCTCTCTCTTAGGCCGTTGGCGAGTAGGCCCCGGCGCAGCGGAGACCGTCGGCTTTCGTCGTGGCGATTTACGGCGCAATTCAACGGAGGGTGTCGATTTATGGTGATGTCGTCGCTACTGGTGGCCAAAGCACATGATGGAAGACAACGAAAGCCACGCGGAGATGCTTACCACCATCTAGGTGCGGGAGATCACCGGTGTGCCAGTGTCGACCCTGCACGGCTGGGCTGCAAAGCGAGAGCGCGGAATTGACGCACCGGGACCCCATTATGTGCGCCTCGGCGGGCGGGATCGGCGCTGGACGCGGCGCGACATGTACGACTGGCTCGAATCAGCCCGAGTGTGACCGCCGTTCCTGCTACGGCAAACATCGGGATCTTGGTGTCGACTTCTCGGCGTTCTTCGGTTGTTAGATGCCATCGGGCTAATGGTTACTGTGCGGTCAATGGAAAGGATTTTGCGGTCGGCCCTGGGACTGCCAAAGGGATTGGGACATAAGCGCGTTGAGCGACGACAGGAAGTAGAGCGATGACGGCGACATCTGTGGTTCGGCTGGGCACCAAGGCCGCAGCCGAATACCTCGGCGGCCTACCTGAGTCGACGCTGAGGTACTGGCGTTACTGGGCACCAGTCCGCGCAGCTATCGCCTTGGCCGACACACGTTTTGCGATATCGCCGACCTGGATGCGTGGGTAGAGGCGGAAGCTGCCAAGACCGAGCGCGGGGGAGTGGGTGAGTAACGGATTCGTACCACGGATTGTTGCGGTACTGACGCTGACCCTGGTTCTCGGCTACTGCGGACTGCGCTTCGGCGAGGCAGCGGCCCTGCGTCGCAAGAACGTGGGGACCGGGAGTTGACGATTCGCTCATCTGTGTGACCGGCGCCGGGATTGTCGAGACGACGACCAACCGGGTGCGTCACGTGCCTGTCCCCGAGCCGGTATCGGAGCGCCTGCGTGATGAACTGCCAACCGAGCCCAATGCCCTCGTGTTCCCAAGCTACCGCGGCGGGCACCTACCTATCGAGGAGTACCGCAGAGCCTTCGACAAGGGATGCAAGGCGGTTGGCATTGCCGACCTGGTCCCGCACGGGCTGAGGCACACCACGGCGTCGCTGGCGATCAGTGCGGGCGCTAATGTCAAAGTCGTGCAGAGGCTTCTCGGACACGCCACAGCGGCCATGACCTTGGACCGCCATGGCCACCTGCTCAGCGACGACCTGGCGGGCGTGGCAGGTTTGCTTGTGCAGGCCATCAAGAGTGCTGCGGCATCACTGCGGTATTCCGACCCTGATTCAGTCGCGGTGGAGAACATATCTGCAGCTAGTTAGCACAAGGGGCGGTAGCTCAGTTGGTTAGAGCCGCGGACTCATAATCCGTTGGTCGCGGGTTCGAGCCCCGCCCGCCCCACATTTCGGACACGTTGATGCGCTTACTCGAAATCCTGTCATGCCCAAAGTCGCGCTCGATGCGGCGGCATTGCCTTCGATCGGGTCGCTGTCGTCCTACCACTGCGAGGTGGTCACCTTTCGGCCATCACCTCGAGGTCTTCACAGCCGTATCGTGGACATTTTGGGCAGCCATGTTGTCCGACGCTATGGTGTCGACGGCGCCGGGCGCGAACTCCATTACGGCGGTCCTGCTCCTCCGCACCGACAACCACCAAGGCCCTTCCGGTGCCTTCTCATATTGGTGCTCAATGGCCGGCCACCGCGCAGCCAGCCGCGTCAGCTGTGCCCACGCGGACTAGTCCGCCCACACGGCCATGCAAGTGCACGACTTTGAGCTTGTGGGCGACCGCCAGCTCGGCCTCCACTGGCCGCGTCCGGAGATGCCTGTCGTTGCTGATGACCACCCACCCGACCCCCGACGATGGGGATCCAGTCGGTGTCGAGGATGCCTTGCGGTAGCAGGTCGTCGACGGGCGGGCGGCCAAACCGGGCCGTGTCTTTTCTGACGGCGACAAGGCCACACCAAGCCGAAGCAGGTTTTCATCGACAACATGGGTGACTTTGTCGACTTCGAGCATCGCCGGGCCTTATGCCGCCACCAGTCGGGCCAGCCGGTACTTCTTGGTGTAGTCGATTGCGTCTTGAATCTGCTTCAGGCTGAGACCGTAGTCGGCGGCCAGGTCCTCGCGTTCCTCACCGCCGTCTACCATTTGGGCGATCGTCACCGGCGACACACGACGCCCAACGAACGTGGGCTGCCCGCTATATCGGCTTGGGTTGATGACGATTTCGGGAAAGGCCTTGTCGACGGGCAGTTCGACGATCACGGCTTCGCCAACCTCATCCCGACCGGGTGTCGCGATGCTGGCGAGCCACCGGGCATCACCAAGCAACGCTTGCCCAGTACGGATCGTCACTTCCGCATCCGGCAGACCAATCTCCTCGCCGCCCATCGTCAGATCCCGCTCGTGCGTTGACAAGAACGGCCGCAGATGTGCCAGCGGGTATCGGAGATTGAACCGCGCACGCAGTTCTTCAATCGCTGCGCGCTGCCGCACTATTGGCACTTTCCGGCGGTCGCGGTATTCAGCAAGCATGCGAGTCTCGACGAACTCGCCCCACGTAACCCACGGCGTAGCTCCCGGCGTGACGCGGAGGATCGGCGGGTGATCTTTGCCGCCACGCTCGTAGCCGTTGATCCACCGCTTCGCGGTGCCGGCGGGGAGGCCGATCAGCTTATCGACCTCGGCGTATACGTAGACCTCTCGGTCGAGCATCGAGGTGACGGACATGTCCGCACGCATGACACAACGTTATCGGCGGTAGCCGACAGTTCCGCTGTCTGTCGACGTTGCTGCTGTTTCGTTGCCCCGCGTCATGGTACTTTCAGCAGTAGCCAGGTCCACGGTTTACGCGACTGACCAGCCAGTCACAACCAAAGCCGTCTGGTACTACACGTAGGGCTCATCATGCAGCGTCCACCGGTCCTCGCAGCTGTGATCGCGGTCGGCGATGTGGCGCCACCTGTGGCTCATGCAGCCCCAACGCCGATACCCGCGTGGTTCCGGTACTACCAGAACTGCAAGGCGGGACGCGGGGGTGGCCCCGCTCTATGGGGTGAGCCGGGTTACCGTCTTGGCCTCGACCACGGCGACGACGGCACCGCCTGTGAAGAGTTTCCCTGACTTGTTGTAGCGCTGAGGGACAACGATGACAGCCCGTCCACGCCATTATGCGAAGCCGTCAGCCGCCCGCTCGCACAACCAACGCGCAATGATCTTCCGGCCGTGGAAGAAGTCCCTACTGGCCCGCCAGCGATGGGACACCGGGCATGTGGGGGCCAAAAGGCTGCATTCCCCACACGAATGAATTCAGGTGTTGAGAAAATGTATAAAAATAGTATTGCTATCGCAATCGGTACATTGACTATGGCAGTTGAATTTTCTATGGTTTCTGCCAACGCCGAACCCGCGCCACCGCCGGGACAAGATCCGCACATGCCGAATAGTGCGATGGGATATTGCCCTGGCGGTGGCTTTGGTGGGATTACCGGGTGGGGATATTGTGACGGAATCAGATATCCAGACGGCAGCTATTGGCATCAAGTGCGGGTACCAGCGCCGTTTGTTGGTACGACGCTTACCTTGTCGTGTGTTATTGACGATGGTAGCCCGGTGCCACCATTAGCCGCTCCCGGCTCTTGCGGAGGGGGCGCATGAATGCGAGTTGAAAAATATCGCCAGAACGGATGCAACGATAGGTAAGTATCGCGACGGTGGCTTCCTTGGTGCGCCCGAACGTGGGTGGCATTTGTTGATCTTCGCTATCCGTGGTGTCGTGGTGACGGTTGGATTTCTCCTCCCGTGGTGGCAGTGGCGCTGGGCTGGGCGATGCGCCGCAAGCCTTTCTCAAGGTTCAACGAATATGTTGGATCGGCGAGCAATACGTGTTGGTTTGCCAGAGCACTGGAACTGCGCACTCTGCTGATCCGCTAGTCGCGGGACCATATCCCTTCCCGGCTGGCGATGTACTCGGTACGCTTTGCTGGGACGCGGAGTCGTAAGCGTGATGATCGAAGGCTAGCAGTGTCTGCTCGGAGGCGGTTTGCCGTCGGCGTTGTTGCGGCGGCAGTTGGTTTCGGCTTCGTCCCGGCCATTTCTCCGTCGACGCCGACTTCGGTGTTTGCCTGTCCTAGCGGCTACTACGAGAACGTGGACGGTCAGTGCATACCTGCTCCCCGGCAAGTGCCGCCAGGTTCGGGGGCGCCACCCGGCGCCACCGCAATTTGTAGGGACGGGTCGTACTCGTTCAGCACACACCGGTCAGGCACGTGTTCGCGCCACGGCGGTGTACTGAGCTGGTTGGCGTGATGATTGGGGCGGTTGCTGGTTGTGGGTGTCTCGTGGCCATCGCCGGCCCGCCGCGTCGTTGAATTTCGTGTCGATTTTCTGTTTGGAACGGTGGTTTCGGTAATCCACTGGTCGCGGGGACCCCGCTTTCGATGCGTCGCACCGGTGCGGGGCTAGATGTCGCTAAAGAGGTGTCGCGCGTTGCCGGTGGTCGCTATCGTCGCGCTGGTGGCATCGGGCGTGATTATGTTCATCTGGTCGCAGCAGCGTCGGCTAATCTACTTCCCGTCTGCGGGTCCGGTGCCATCGGCTTCCTCCGTTTTGCCCGCCGGCCGCGATGTCGTGGTCGAAACACAAGATGGAATGCGCTTGGGTGGCTGGTACTTCCCGCATACTTCGGGCGGTAGTGGGCCCGCGGTGCTGGTGTGCAATGGCAACGCCGGCGACCGGTCGATGCGTGCGGAGCTGGCTGTCGCGCTGCATGGCCTGGGCCTGTCGGTGTTGCTGTTTGACTATCGCGGCTACGGCGGTAACCCGGGTCGGCCGTCTGAGCAGGGCCTGGCCGCCGACGCTCGGGCCGCGCAGGAGTGGCTGTCCGGCCAGTCCGACGTCGACCCCGCGCGCATTGCCTATTTCGGCGAATCCCTCGGCGCGGCGGTGGCGGTCGGGCTGGCCGTGCAACGGCCGCCGGCGGCACTCGTGCTGAGATCTCCGTTCACGTCGCTGGCCGAGGTCGGCGCGGTGCACTACCCGTGGCTGCCGCTGCGCCGGTTGCTGCTGGACCACTACCCGTCGATCGAGCGCATCGCCTCTGTACACGCGCCGGTGCTGGTCATCGCGGGCGGCAGCGACGACATCGTCCCCGCTACGCTTAGTGAGCGGCTGGTCGCAGCGGCCGCCGAGCCTAAGCGATACGTGGTGGTTCCCGGTGTGGGTCACAACGACCCGGAACTACTCGATGGGCGGGTGATGCTCGATGCGATCCGGCGCTTCTTGACGGAGACGGCGGTGCTCGGACAGTGAACCGGGCATGACGACGCCCGCCGGTGTCCGGTGACTCGTGTGGCGTTGCTGACTACCGGTCGTGAGCTGAGCCAGGCCGCACCGCCGGCGCGGGCGCGCACGCCACTTCCGGTACCAACGCCGCGCGGCGAACGCCCCGATGATGGCGGTCACGCACCACACCGCGATCGCCGAGTAAACCAGCGGCGACGACAGGTTGGTGATCGACGCGCCCAGCGCGGTGTAGACGAACACCCGTGGCGCCGACCCGATGAACGACCCAACGACCATCTGCCACAACGGAACTCCGAACGCCCCGAAGGTGTACGAGGCCAGCGCATCCGAGATGCCGGGGACGAAGCGCTGACCGACCACCGCCCACAATCCGCGCCGTTCGATCTGTGCATCGAGGCGATGGGCGCGATCGACACCCAGCAGCGCCTGGGCGTCATTCCGGCCTGCGCGCCGGCCGAGAAAGCTGGCAGGGTCACAAAGGTGTCTAGTAGCGGCCCGAACAGCACCCCGCTGCCGGCGGCGAGGATCGGGCCCGGGACGAACAACGCGCCGAGTGCGGCCGACACCACAACGTACGCCAGGGGTGCGATCGGACCCGTCGCCACCACGATCGCGCTACGGACCCCGTCGACGTGGATGACTCGTGCCACCGCAACCAGGTAGAACAGCCCCAGCAAAATCCCGGCGAACAGGGCGAGCCGCAGGACATGGCGCCGTCGGCTGTCGGCCGGGCACTCGTTGTCGGTCATGCCGGGCCCTCAGGTCAGCAGTGTGTCGCGATACAGTGCGGCGAAGCGGCCCAGCGCCTCGCCGCCGATGGTTCGCCCGTCGCCGCGGAACATGGCGCGCAGCGTTCCTCCGAAGCCGACGAGGCCAACCCCGATCGGCATGACGCTCATGGCCGCCGTCGGACTGAACCACACCTCAGTGGTGTCCCCGGCCTCGCCCCCGAAAGCGGGGACGTCGACGCGGCCCAGGTTGGACAGACAGACGCTTTCGACGAACCGATCTTCGACCAAGGGGAGAAGCAGCTGAAGTTGGCGCTTGAGCATCGCCGGCAACACCTTTCCCCCTTCGAGCAGATCCACGACCCACCCGGCGGCGCCGGATTGCTTCAATGGTCCGGTGATCCCGGCGACGATGGCGGTCGCCTTCTCGAGATCGGTCACCTCGTCGACCCGCAGCACGATCGCCAGGTAGCTGGCAAAGTTCGAGATGACCTCGGTCGACCACGCGGTCGGCCGGAAGTTCACCGGCATGTTCACCGACACGGAATCGGCGGCTGGGACATCGTGTGTGCGGTTCCACTGCAGGATCGTCAACGCCAGCGCGGCCATCGCCAGGTCGTTCACCGTCGCCCCCTCGGGTCGACGAGCAACCGCGGTTGCCATCTCGTCGCTCTCGATGGTGAGTGGGGCGAACACGAAGCGCGGCCCGTCGGGCGAGCCGCCATCCGGGGCGACCCGGGTGGTCCGCTTCCGGTCGATGGCCGGTTTTGCCAGGCCGCGGGCGCGGATCAGGACGTCGAACAGGTCGCGGGAGCCGGCGACGCCTTTAAGGTTGCGGGCTTCCTCGATCGGAGGGCCACCGACCTCGTCAGGCTCGCCCGCATAGGCCCGGGCCAGTGAGAGCAACAGACGCAGCCCGCCCATGCCGTCGAAGGCCGCGTGGTGGAAGTTGAGCAGGAGGCGGTCGCCCACGGTCTCGCGTACCACCGCGACGGCAAAGACCGGGCTTCGGTGCAGTTCGGGAGCCCGCGCATAAAAGCGACTGCGAACTTCACCGACGGGTTCATCGGTGATCTCCACGGCGAGGTGATCCGCGCGGTCGGGTACCTCCCAATACAGCGTCCGTGCGGTTAGGCTGGCGCGGCCAAGCCGCGCCCGAGCCAGGGCGTGCTTGGCGACGGCGGCGCGCAGGGCAGCGGCAAGCCGGTCGAGGTCGAAACGACCGGACACCCGCGCCTCGATCTGCACCGAAGGAACGATGTCAATGTCATCGGTGATGAACATCTCGTCCAGCGCGGTAAGGCGCAGCGTTTGGGTCATGGGGCTATCTTCCTCCAGCCGGTGCGGCGTTCGCTGGGGCCGCCTGGCCTGGGCATCGTTGCCCGATCAGCGCCCTCGCCGACCATCCGTTGCCGGCGCTTGGATCCGCTCTTACCAACGCGCAGTGGCTTGCTGCTCAACCGGTTCTACGGCCGCGGTGAGTCGCCACGTGTGCTGCCGCCGCGGCGGTCGTGGCGATAACCTAGGTCCAGCGCCGGACGACAAACCGTGAGGTCTGCGATGAGGCATTTTCTACGACGCTGCGCGCTTTGCGCGTTCACTGCGGTGTTGACGGTGTTGGCGGTGACCGGACTTGTCGAGCCGGCGAACAGCCGGGCCGACGATGATTGCGCGCCCGGCTGGGTGTGGAGCCCCGACTTGAATCAATGCGTGTTCTGGCTCCCCGCCGTAAACCGACCAGGCGGACCCGGGGGTCCGGGCGGACCAGGCGGGCCGGGAGGTCCGGGCGGGCCAGGTGGCCCTGGCCGACACTAGGTATGCGAAGCGTCGGCGGGGTCAGTTGACTTGGCGTAATCGCATAAGAGCGCATGCTCAGCTGGTCGACACAGTCAACGGAGGAGCGATGAGCCACGACATTGCTACCGAGGAAGCCGACGACGGCGCGCTGGACCGTTGTGTCCTGTGCGACCTCACCGGGAAGCGAGTCGATGTCAAGGAGGCGACGTGCACCGGCCGCCCCGCCACGACGTTCGAGCAGGCATTCGCCGTGGAGCGCGATGCCGGATTCGATGACTTCCTGCACGGTCCGGTTGGCCCGCGGAGCACCCCATGACCGCGCCCGAACCGCGGGTGCCGGTCATCGATATGTGGGCACCGTTCGTTCCGTCCGCCGAGGTCATTGACGATCTTCGGGAAGGATTTCCCGTCGAGCTGCTGTCGTATTTCGAGGTCTTCACCAAGACGACGATCAGCGCCGAGCAGTTCGGTGCCTACGCGGAGTCGCTACGCAGGACAGACGACCAAATACTGGACTCCCTGGACGACGCCGGGATTACCCGCAGTCTGATCACGGGATTCGATGAACGGTCCACGTGTGGTGTCACCTTTGTCCACAATGCCTCGGTGGCCGCCGTCGCGGCCCGCTATCCAGATCGGTTCCTACCCTTCGCCGGTGCCGACATCCTGGCCGGCGACTCGGCAGTCGACGAGTTCGAGCGCTGGGTGGTCGAGCACGGTTTCCGCGGGTTGAGCTTGCGTCCGTTCATGATTGGACGGCCCGCATCCGACCCCGCCTACTTCCCTTGCTACGCCAAATGCGTCGAGCTTGGTGTGCCCGTTTCCATCCACACCTCCGCCGATTGGACTCGGACACGGCTCAGCGATCTCGGCCATCCCCGCCACATCGACGACGTTGCCTGCCGCTTCCCTGAGTTAACGATCCTGATGAGCCACGGCGGCTACCCGTGGGTGCTGCAGGCATGCCTGATCGCCTGGAAACACCCGAACGTCTACCTGGAATTGGCCGCGCACCGTCCCAAGTACTTCGCTTCACCGGGCGCTGGATGGGAGCCGCTGATGCGGTTTGGGCAGACAACAATCCGCAACAAGATCGTTTACGGTACCGGCGGATTTCTCATCAACCGCCCTTACCTGCAATTGTGCGACGAGATGCGTGCGCTGCCGGTCCCCCGGGAAGTCCTGGAGGACTGGCTATGGCGTAACGCCACACGTGTGCTGCGGCTCGACACGTGAGACCTGTAGGCCCCACATCGCCAGCAGAGCTTTTCACCGGCTATGTCGCCGCGTGCCCGGCCCGCGCGGCAGCGCGCTTTTCGGCCTCCGCGTGCTCGGTGGCGGTGACGACGACCGCGTCCGACCCGGGGTACACCGTTGTCTCGTGCCCGTTTACCAGCCAACGCACCACGTATGGCGGCGAGCCGTCTGCGGAGCGCACCTCGATGATCTCAGCATGTTGATCATGCCGTTCCGTGGTTGTGCCCTTCACCACGAGGTAGTCGCCGACTTTTGCGTGCATCGCCTACTCCCTTCTTGTCTTGATATGACCACGGACCCCTCCATCGTGCGCGCGTTGGTCGGTTAGCGAAAGCGTGAAGCAAAGACTCGCGCACGGGCTAGGTGGCTATTGCAGCTTTCCGGCAACGAAGTCAGCCGCCTGGTTGACCATGCCCGACGAGACATAGGCCCCGGCGAGGTGCTGGGGCCAGTTGGCCTCCCAGGTGTTGGGGTCGGCAGGGTGGCAGACGGGGTCGTCGCCGTGACACAACTCGATGGTCCGATCGTTGTAGGCGGGGCTGAAGTTGGTGATGGGGCCGACCCACTGACTGCCATTGCCGAACAGCGCGACCGCGGCGATGTGCTCATCACTGCCGGGAGGCAGGGGATTGGTGAAGCCCCACATCTGGGTGGGCACCGCGAGTACCACGTCGGTGACGGCCGCGCCCAGCGAGTAACCGCCGGGCACCAGGCGGGTATTCGGACAGCTGTTGGCCATGCTCTGAATGTGGGCGCTCATGTCGTTGGCGCCCACATCGATCTGATTGTCGGCGGGGTATTTCACCGCGTAGACCCCGACATTCTTGTTGACCTTCGAGCGCAGCGCGCTGACGAATGCGTTGCCGACCGTGCCAATCCCGGGCGGTTCGAAGCGGCCGCGGGCGAACACCACTTCGGCGTCGGGGCAGGCTGCAGTGGCCGGTGCAACGGCACCGGGGTAGCCGGCGGGAACGGTGATGGGAGTAAGCAGAAGCACCGCGGCCAGCATTGCGGCGGCCGCGCCCATGGTGAGCAGTCGGCGGGTCAGTAAATCATTCACAGTGGGATGGTAGCGACCCGCGGCCGCCCGTGCCCGACCAATTTTTCCAGGCCGCAGCGGCCCCGAGTGGCCGGCAATGGCACAAAGTCCCAGCGGTGTCGCGGTAGGTTGACGACCAGTATGTTAGGTGTCGCCCCCGAAGCGAAGGGACCGCCGGTGAAGGTCCACCACCTCAACTGCGGCACCATGAATGCATTTGGCATCGCTCTGTTATGCCACGTTCTGCTCGTCGAGACCGACGATGGATTGGTGCTGGTGGACACCGGCTTCGGTATCCAGGACTGCCTTGACCCCGGCCGGGTAGGTCTATTCCGTCATGTCCTGCGGCCGGCATTCTTGCAGGCCGAAACCGCGGCCCGCCAGATCGAACAGCTCGGCTACCGCACGTCCGACGTTCGACACATTGTGCTCACCCACTTCGACTTCGACCACATCGGCGGGATCGCCGACTTCCCCGAGGCTCACCTCCACGTCACCGCCGCCGAAGCCCGCGGTGCCATCCACGCCCCTTCGCTCCGCGAGCGACTGCGATATCGACGCGGACAGTGGGCCCACGGCCCGAAGCTGGTGGAGCACGGTCCCGACGGGGAACCCTGGCGCGGATTCGCATCGGCCAAACCCCTCGATTCCATCGGCACCGGTGTCGTTCTGGTGCCGATGCCCGGTCACACCCGCGGGCACGCCGCGGTAGCTGTCGATGCCGGTCACCGCTGGGTTTTGCACTGCGGCGACGCCTTCTATCATCGCGGCACCCTCGATGGCCGGTTCCGGGTGCCCTTCGTGATGCGGGCCGAGGAAAAGCTGTTGTCGTATAACCGCAACCAACTGCGCGACAACCAGGCCCGAATCGTCGAACTCCATCGACGCCACGACCCGGATCTACTCATCGTCTGCGCACACGATCCCGACCTCTATCAGCTTGCTCGCGATACGGCCTAGCCAGGCCACCCCCAGCTCGGCGCCGGATCGCAGCTCGCTAAATTCGAGTCGCTATGTCGTCGGAAGGAATCTCATGAACGCCCATGTCGAGCAGTTGGAGTTTCAGGCGGAGGCCCGGCAACTGCTGGATTTGATGGTCCACTCGGTCTACTCCAATAAGGACGCGTTTCTGCGGGAGTTGATCTCGAATGCCTCCGATGCGCTAGACAAGCTGCGGATTGAGGCGCTGCGGAACAAGGACCTGGAGGTCGACACCTCCGATCTGCACATCGAGATCGACGCAGACAAAGCTGCAAGGACTCTTACCGTTCGTGACAACGGCATCGGGATGGCGCGCGAGGAGGTGGTGGATCTGATTGGCACGCTGGCCAAGTCGGGCACCGCCGAGCTGCGCGCACAGCTGCGTGAGGCCAAGAACGCGGCCGCCTCCGAGGAACTGATCGGTCAGTTCGGCATCGGCTTCTACTCGTCGTTCATGGTGGCCGACAAGGTCCAACTGCTTACCCGCAAGGCTGGCGAGAGCGCGGCCACCAGATGGGAGTCCAGCGGTGAGGGCACCTACACCATCGAGTCCGTCGAGGATGCCCCCCAGGGCACGTCGGTCACCCTGCACCTCAAGCCGGAAGACGCCGAGGACGACCTGCACGACTACACCTCGGAATGGAAGATCCGTAACCTGGTCAAGAAATACTCCGACTTCATCGCCTGGCCCATCCGGATGGACGTCGAGCGCCGCACCCCAGCCTCCCAGGAAGAAGGGGGGGAAGGCGGCGAGGAGACCGTCACCATCGAAACCGAAACCCTCAACTCGATGAAGGCGCTGTGGGCGAGGCCCAAAGAAGAGGTGTCTGAGCAGGAGTACAAGGAGTTCTACAAACACGTCGCGCACGCCTGGGACGACCCGCTCGAGATCATCGCGATGAAGGCCGAGGGCACCTTCGAGTACCAGGCCCTGCTGTTCATCCCGTCTCATGCCCCGTTCGATCTGTTCGACCGGGACGCCCACGTCGGTATCCAGCTCTACGTCAAGCGGGTGTTCATCATGGGCGACTGCGACCAGCTCATGCCCGAGTACTTGCGTTTTGTCAAGGGTGTGGTCGACGCGCAGGACATGTCGCTCAACGTTTCTCGCGAAATCCTGCAGCAGGACCGGCAGATCAAGGCCATCCGCCGGCGGCTGACCAAGAAGGTGCTGTCCACGATCAAGGACGTGCAGTCCAGCCGGCCGGAGGACTACCGCACGTTCTGGACACAGTTCGGCAGGGTCCTCAAAGAGGGACTGCTGTCAGACATCGATAACCGGGAGACCCTGCTCGGTATTTCTTCGTTTGTCTCCACGTACAGCGAGGAGGAACCCACCACGCTGGCCGAATACGTCGAGCGCATGAAGGACGGTCAGCAACAGATCTTCTACGCCACCGGCGAGACGCGCCAACAACTGCTGAAGTCACCGCACCTGGAGGCGTTTAAGGCCAAGGGGTACGAAGTGCTGCTGCTCACCGACCCGGTCGACGAGGTCTGGGTGGGAATGGTGCCGGAGTTCGACGGCAAACCGCTGCAGTCGGTTGCCAAGGGCGAGGTGGACTTGAGTTCCGAAGAGGACACCAGCGAGGCCGAGCGCGAGGAGCGGCAGAAGGAATTTGCCGACCTGCTGACCTGGTTGCAGGAGACGTTGAGCGATCACGTCAAGGAGGTGCGGCTGTCCACCCGCCTGACCGAGTCACCGGCCTGTCTGATCACCGATGCCTTCGGGATGACACCCGCGCTCGCGCGCATCTACCGGGCTTCCGGCCAGGAGGTTCCGGTCGGCAAGCGGATACTTGAGCTCAACCCGAGCCATCCGTTGGTGACCGGCCTGCGCCAAGCCCACCAGGACCGCGCAGACGATGCCGAGAAATCATTGGCCGAAACCGCGGAATTACTTTACGGCACAGCGCTTCTCGCCGAAGGCGGCGCACTCGAGGATCCGGCGAGGTTCGCCGAGCTGCTGGCCGAACGTCTCGCGCGTACCTTGTAGCGAGCTCAACGACGGCTGACCTTCTCACGCACCATGTCGGTGAGGAAGCGGCCGGTGGAAACCGGGCGAAACGCCCGGGCGGCGTCGGTGAGCGCGTCGCGGGATTGCGCGCTGAGCTCGATGTCAGCGGCCGCGACGTTGAACTCGAGTTGCTCGACACTGGACGCTCCGGGAATGGCGACCACCCCCGGCAGGCTAATCAGCCAGGCCAGTGCCACCTGGGCGGGCTTGGCGTCGACGTCGACGGCGATGGCGCGCAACGTAGCCAGCAGCGGCTCTATCCGGCGCAGGTTCTCGGTGCCGAACAGCGGGTTCAACGCGCGCACGCCACCGGGACGATTCTCGAGTCCGTACTTGCCACCCAATAGTCCTTGCGCCAGCGGGCTGTAGGCGATCACGATGCGGTTCTCGAGCTCGGCGAACGGCACCAGATCTTCGAGCGCATCAGGGTGGGCGAGCGAGAAATGTACCTGGTTGCTGACGACTGGGCGCCCAAGCGCGGCGTCGGCCTTCCGCCATCGCGCCAGTGAGTAGTTGGAGACACCGGCCGCGCCAATGTCGCCGCTGTCCAGCAGGTCACGCATCCCCGGCATGATCACCGAATCGGGGACCACCGGGTTGGGCTGGTGGATCTGATACAGCGGGATACGGTTCAGCTGCAGCCGCCGCGCACTGGCGCGCTCGCGGTTCTTGATCACCGCCGGAAACGGCGCGACCGGGAAGACCTTGCTAGCCACCACCACCTCGGTGCGGTCGTCGCCGAGGGCCTCCCCGAGAATACGCTCGCTTTTGCCCAGGCCGTAGATCTCGGCGGTATCGAACAGCGTGACCCCCAAGGCGCGTGCGCGTTTGACAATGTCGCGGGCGGCGCCGGTGGCGTACCGGTCCCCATATCCCCATTCACGCGAGCCGAACTGCCAAGTGCCCAACCCGATCCGGCTGACCTGTCCGATTCCGTCGACGTCCAGATATTTCATGTCTGCCACCGTACCGAGGGGCTCGGCGCGGCGGCGACCGCGTCGCTCGACGGTGTAGCCGACCCCGAGCCGGTAATTTCGCAGACCGTTGGTCACTCGCGCTTTTGCTGCAGAAATTCAGTGTCACCGAATGTGGGCAGCTTGTCGGCGCCGCACCAGCCGGGTGCGCTACCAACCGCGAGTCTTCGCAGTCATCCCCGGTGCTTTGGTGTCCGGCCGCTCGCCTCCACCATCCATTCCTTCTCGATACGGCCAATCTCAAGCGAAAGCACCATGAGAGTTGGGTTATCGCAACGGACTTCGTAAGCGGTACGGAACTTCGCTGCCTCCCCAGTGGTGGGCAGGTGCGGCCGCAAACCTTCGAACCACTCGTCGCCGACGACGTTGGGCGCATGGGTGTCCCGAGACCCGGCCTCCCATTGCCGGTAGGCGTTGCTGGCACTGCACAACCCAGACCGCCACACTCGCACCGCCTCGTAGCGCCGTGCTTGCAGATCGACGTTCATCTGCTGCCTACGGTCCTTGGCAGCCGCGACCCCCGGGACATACGCTTCCGCGATCGACTTCGCAATCCCCCCGATGCCCATGGCCGAGGCACCCACCACGGTGCCGAGCAGGCCCATCATCGCCATCTCCATCGCCATTCTGCCGATCCTTCGTCCGCAGCCGTCGCGGTTACGTTGCCTGCTGCCAGGAGAGCATGCGTTCGGCGAGTTCGGTTCCGCTGTCCTCCTGGATGAAGTGGCTGGCCTTGATGCGGGCGTGCGGCTGACCCGCCGCGCCGGGAATGTGCTTGATCAGCGGACCGTCCGCTTGCCCGAGTATCGGGTCGCGATAACCGAAGATGGCAAGGAACGGTTTGTCCCACCGGCCCAGGGCTTCCCATGCCGCGCGGTTGGCCGGTACCGCCGGATCGTCGGGTGAGGTCGGCACCAACCGTGGGAACGCCCGGGCGCCGGCTTGATACGTTTTGTCGGGGAAAGGTGCATCGTAGCCGGCTCGGACCCCGGCGGGAACCCTGTGGACGGTGCCGAAGTTCACCAGACGGCCAGCGGGAAGCACCGGAGAATAGCGCGCAAACGCCCGCCACACGTAGAAGGGGAGTGGGGTGCGCCCCTGCGCGGCGGGGAGAAACCCGTTGGCGACCACCAGCCGCGCGATCCGGTCACCGTGCTCGGCAGCGATGCGCAGACCGATCAATGACCCCCAGTCCTGCACGAAGAGCGTAACGTCGTGCAGGTCGAGATTCTCGAACCAGGACGTCACCCACTCGACGTGCCGCAGGTAGGTGTAGTCCTCGATGCGAGTCGGCTTGTCGGAGCGGCCGAAGCCGATCAGGTCGGGCGCGAGCACACGGTGCCCGGCGGCGGAGAGCGGCGGAATCATGGTTCGGTACAGATAACTCCAGGTGGGCTCGCCGTGCAGCAAGACGATCGGCGGACCGTCGCCCGGGCCCTCGTCGACGTAGTGCATTCGCAACGGCTGGGTGTCGCCGGCCGTCACATCGACATAGTGCGGTGCAAACGGGTAGCCCACCAGGTGTTCGAACCGGGAGTCTGGGGTGCGTAGGACATCCATGATCTGCTCCTCTCTGAGCTGTGCCACGTCGGAACCATTGTTGTGCAAAAGCGTCCGATATCCGCGCTCGCGTCGACTCAGTCGCCGCCGAGGTTAAGCGAAATCGGCGTAGGCCAAGTGGACGCCGCAGCTCAGGCACCTGAAGAGGTAGGCGGTCGCCAGCCCGTTTCGATCGAGCGTCAGGATGAATTCCTCGATTTTGTCGGCGGGCCAGTCGTAGCCGCGGTACTCATTGCGCAGCGCATCCAGGGCGTCAGGGAGGTCGGCCACCTCGCTGGCGCCCACCGGGCCAAGGAAGGCGGCGGCGTCCCCGCAGTGATGCAACCATTCCTCCTGCAGCCAGCCCGTGAACCCGGGTGTTCGGCACAGCACTTCCTCGGTCACGTCCTCTGGAACGTCGTCGGGCACCGCCCACATGGCGTCGGTGAACGTGGCATCGAAGCGACTCGCCGCACTGCCATCTGCGATACACCAAGGACAGATGGCCTCGTTAAGCTCCTCCTCCGCATACACCGGGCCGGTGTAGGTGTAGGGCCGACGTTGCTCGCAGCTCACGCAGCTCACCTCGTCGGCGACTATCGAGCCGGTGCCGACGGGATCGGGGTGATAACGAAATTGGGGCAGCTTCTGGGGGGTGGAGGTCTCTTCGACAGGCATCTCATGATCTTGCCCGCGCCCTGTTGTGCTCGCCAGCGGGGTGGGCAGACACGCATGGTTGGCCGACTGGTCCATGTGTCGCCTTGATCGTAGCTGATCCGCACGGGCGGGCAAACGGCCTTCACGTTTCTCGGCGAAAACGCGATCAACGAGGCGCCTACGGTGTCAGACTTCCTTTGTCTACCGAATGCGGCCGCCGCGGGGTCGGCCGCATTGGCTGGGCACTGAAGGGCCGCCGAGCGGACAAGACCGTCACCCGAGGTGATCGTGTTGGCGCTAGCGGTTCTCTGGACGCGCTACCGGCGCTCGAGTAGTGACCGGCTCATCCGCGATACCGCCTCGATGAGAATGGCTCGGGAGGTCGCGAAGTTGATGCGCACATGCCCGGCACCGCCAATCCCGAAGACGTGACCAGAACTGAGCGCAACCCGCGCGTGGTCGAGGAACCAGCGGGCTGGCCCGGACAGATCTGACACCACCGCCAGGCCTTCGGTCATCTCGTCGCTAGCCGCGTCATCGAAGCCGAGTTCTCGGCAATCCAGCCACGCCAGGTAAGTACCCTGCGGCCATCGGTATTGCACCCCGGGAAGATGCTCGTCGACCAGAGCGCCTAGCAACGTTCGATTGTGGTCCAGACCGCGCAGCAGCGCGTCGAGCCAGTTGCCACCAGTCCTGAACGCCGCGGTGTGCGCGATGACACCCAGGTGGCTGGGGCCGTGACCGACCTCCTCGGGCATCCGAGCGAGGTCGGCCGCCGCCTCGCGACCGGCAATGGCCAGGGCTGCCTTGAGTCCGCCGAGATTCCACGCCTTGGAAGCCGACATTAGTGCGAATGCGTTTTCCGCACCGGGGACGCTCAGATAGGGCGTAAACCGTGCCCCGGACGGGATAAGAGGGGCATGAATCTCGTCGGACACCACCCGGACACCGAACCGTTGGGCGCGTTCCGCGATGCCGCGCAGTTCGTCGGCGGTGTGCACCGACCCCGTCGGGTTGTGCGGATTGCACAGGAGGTAGGCGACGTTGCCGCTCGAGCCGCTTGAAGCACGCGCGCTCGAGAACGCTTCCTGCAGCGCGTCCAAATCGATCCGGCCGTCTCCCCGCAGCGGCGCTGGGATCACTCGGCGGCCGTCATGCGACACGAAAGCGTAGAACGGCGCATATACCGGGGAGTTGACGATCACAGGGTCACCGCGGTCGGTGATCAGACGCAGCACTTCGACGATGCCGAGCATGACGTCGGGAACGATGGCCGTGCGGCTCACTTCCAGGTCGTGCCATTGCCAACGTTGGCAAGCGAATTCGCGGACGGCTTCGGCATACTCCGTTCCATAGGGATATCCGGTGTCGCCGTCGTCGATAGCTCTACGGAGGGCATCGGCCACCGTCGGCGGAAGCTTCACGTCCATCTCCGCGACCCACAACGGCAAGACGTCGGCTGGGTGCGCACGCCACTTCATGCTCGTGCGTTGGCTTCGCAGTTGCTCGAGCGTTAGCTCCTCGAGTGGGTTAGGTATCACTCCGGCAGACTAGCCGTATCCGCGTCCCGCACCGGTCAACTGGTCTAGCCACACCGGGGAACATAGCCCGACCGGGGCTATCGACCAATCACGCTTGCACAGTTGGTCATAGGGCGGCTCGTTCCGCCGCGATGAAATAACGCCGAGGAATCGCTAGACGAAAAAAACGATAACAAATATTCGTCCGTCGCCGATGGTGCGCGAAAATCAGGGCCAAGCCCCAAATCGGCCACGGCTAAATGACAGAGAGTTCCGGCATCCATGTCAAATCACGATTTTTGGGGATAAGGGATTGTGGGCGCGCCTTTGCGGCACTGTCTTTTGGTGGCGGCCGCGTTGTCGCTGGGCTGTGGCGTGGCGGCGGCCGATCCCGGATACGTGGCAAATGTGATCCCGTGCGAACAGCGCACGCTGGTCTTGTCGGCGTTTCCGGCTGAGGCCGACGCGGTGCTGGCGCACACCGCGCTGGACGCCAACCCGGTGGTGGTCGCCGACCGTCGTCGCTACTACCTGGGCTCGATCAGCGGCAAGAAGGTGATTGTGGCGATGACCGGCATCGGCCTAGTGAACGCTACCAACACCACCGAGACCGCCTTCGCACGCTTTACCTGTGCTTCTTCCATTGCCATTGCCGCCGTGATGTTCTCGGGCGTCGCCGGTGGTGCCGGCCGCACCAGCATTGGGGACGTGGCAATACCAGCACGGTGGACCCTGGACAACGGGGCAACATTCCGTGGGGTCGATCCCGGCATGCTGGCTACTGCCCAGACGCTTTCTGTTGTACTGGACAACATCAACACGCTCGGCAATCCTGTCTGTCTGTGCAGGAACGTTCCGGTCGTCCGGTTGAACCACCTGGGGCGCCAGCCGCAACTGTTCGTCGGCGGTGACGGGTCTAGCTCCGACAAGAACAACGGCCAGGCTTTTCCTTGCATCCCGAACGGCGGCAGCGTTTTTGCTGCCAACCCTGTAGTGCACCCGATCGCTCACTTGGCTATACCGGTAACTTTTTCCAGGCGGCGGGACCCTGGCTGAAGAACGCTCTGATCAGCAACCTGAACATCGTATCGACGGTGAACCCCGGCTTCGACGCGGTTGACCAGGAGACGGCAGCCGCGCAGGCGGTCGCCGATGCACACGGCGTCCCGTTCCTGGGAATTCGCGGTATGTCCGACGGGCCCGGCGACCCGCTGCATCTGCCGGGCTTCCCCGTCCAGTTCTTCGTTTACAAGCAGATTGCGGCCAACAACGCCGCCCGGGTCACCGAAGCCTTCCTGCAGAACTGGGCCGGCGTCTGACTATGCAGTGCCACGGCCGACGGGACGGGTCGGATCCGAACTCCACTCCGACCATGACCCTGGAAACAGCTCCGCATCCTGGCCGATCACTGCCAGTGCCGCGACGATGACAGCTGCGCTGACACCCGAGCCGCAGTAGACACCCACGCGGCCACCGTGATCGATGCCGTGGTCGGACAGCAGTGCGTTAAGGGCGCCATTGCCAAGGAACGTGCCGTCGTCGGCCAGGACACTACCGCTGGGAACGTTGATGGCGCCGGGGATGTGACCGGCAACCGCATCCACGGGCTCGACATCGCCGCGGAAACGTTCCGGTACGCGCGCATCGAGCAGCGTCACACCACCCGCACCGGCTTGCTGCGCCGTTAGGGTTAGCCGCTGTCCGGCATACAAATCATCGTGCAGCACAGTCACATTCCCGAGCTGCGGGCTGACCTGGCCGGTCTCGATGCTGCCGCCTGCGGACCGCCACGCGGGCAAGCCGCCGTCTAGAATGCGTACATTCGCGATCCCAGCCGCAGTTAACACCCACCACGCTCGCGCGGAACCGGCTCGATTCCAGTCGTCGTAGACCACGACCGGCACATCGTGTCGGATTCCGCATCGGCGGACGGTGGCTTGCAGACTAGCCCCCGACGGCAGCGGGTGCCGGCCCCGGCCGGCGATCGTATGATCGCTCAGTTCGTCCTCGAGTGACACAAATACCGCTCCCGGCAGGTGACCCTGTAGGTAGGCCGCATGCCCGTCAGGTTCATCAAGCCGCCAGCGCACATCCAGGATCGACACCGGATCGCCGGCCTGGATCATGCCAGCCAGTTCCGCGGCGGTGATCAGGACCTGACCACGGGCTTGCACCGGTCACCTCCGTGTTGCCTGCCAACGCGGCTAATTCCCTTGTCGCGCAATCAGTGTAGTTACGGACAGGTTACATGTACCCCGAACGGCAGCTCACGCATGCCGGTTTGGCCCGGGATCACCGCGTGACCCGTCCCGGTCAGTGTGTAACTCTTGCCCTGCCTGGTCGCTTCGACCTGAGTTGGGGACTGAACCGGCTGGTAGGGCATCTGGTAGTCGACGCTTCCGATTTTAAGGGAGATACCAAAACCATTGACGTCTGGGGGCGTGGAGTCGGACAGGGACAGTGTCACCGAGGCCGAATCGTCGTGTGCGTTAACCCGTGTAGTTTGAGTCCCCGACTCCGACGGCGTCGCCGTCCTTACCGCTGGCGAGGTGCGGCACTCGACCACTCCGGAAATTGTGTGCGTATGTCCCTCTACCATGACGGTCGCGGCCGCGGGAGCTGACGGCGCACTGGGGGGAGAACCCGGCCCGCTGTGTGCGGAGCAGGCCGGCAGAGTTGCCCCGAGTGCCGACACGCCGAGCGCGGTAGCTCCGACAGCGATTCGAACGGTGTGGCGCGGATCAGTCAAGCCCGGCTCCCTCACTGGTAGGCGAGGAGAAATATAGGCGGATTGCCGCTCCGACACTAGCAAAATGCCATCAACGGCCCGCCGTGGCGGGGTCAGGTTCGCACACTGCGCCCTGTCGTGTGGCCCGCTGGCATCGTGCTATCAGGACTTGGTGATGGAGCAGTCGTGGTCTTGGAGAGTCTCGGCTGCAACGGGCTGGTCCTCAGTTCCCTCTGCCAAGAGCAGCAGGAATTGGTCCTGCGCTACGTTGGCAACCGCAATCGATGCATTTTCCATTTTCTTGCCGTCAGCGGTTACCTTCAGGTAGATGTCCCGGAACAGGTTCCTGGATTCGAACGCCTTCGTGTCAACCGCCAATCCTTGAAACCTGCGACCACCGAGGTCGATGGGGAGCTGCTTCCAGCCAACGTACTCTGAGGTATCCACGTTCCTCAGGGCTGCCGATGTTGTTGGTGACGAACACGATATGTGGATGTGCAGCTGATCCTGAGTGCGCGCGTTCTTCGGGTTGATGGTGAGGACTACGTCTGACTCTGGAAGTGAGTTGTTCAGGCGCGCGGTAACGAGGAACCGTGCGGCCCAAGCGTCGTAGAGGTAATTGCGACCCGCTGACTCCCGTAGGGCGGGATCCTCGATTCCGGTGATACGAGCAAGCGGGATCAAAAGGAACTGGTACGGATCAAAATCCGCTTTGTACAACGCCGTTCCAGACTGTTCATCCACGAATGTGCAGGGAGCGTACGCACCGGTACGCCGATAGCCGAATTCGCAACGGTCGTGCACGATTTTCCACAGTGCTTCACGGTCGGCCTCAGGGCGATTCGGCCGCGCCGGTACGGTTACCGCAATCAGCGCCCCGGCAAGAGCTGCTATCACCGCACCTATCAAGACACTTAGACTGACTGCCCGTCGGCTTTTGGGCACCTTGCGCCCGAGGGCTCGTGCAGCCAACCGAACGGCGCCCAGCCCGGTTCGCGTTGTTCCTGCCATGGCGCTATGCCCTTCCGATCACGCAGGATGTCGCCGGTCGTGTAGACCCTGGGTGCGGCGGGCCTGATCCTCCTCTGTTGGGTGCCAGTGCGGCGTGCCGGTGGCAGTAACTTTCGCCCGTCCACATCACCATCGCACCACCTTCGCATAGGCGCCAAGATCGCTGTGCGGCAGCCCTGCTCGCGCTGCGGCCAGTGCAATGAAACGCTGAATGAGTCTGTGAAAGCAATGGCCAAAACCTGAACCGTTGCTGGTTCGATCAGCGGGCGGCGCCGGCTCACTCGGCGTCGGCGGGGTCCAAGAGTTGCACTTCCTCTAGATCCATCGCCGCCTGCAGCTCGCGCAGCACGATGTCGTCGATGAGGTTTTGGTTGCGCAACGTGGTGACGGCCTGCCGCTGGTGTTGCAGCACGCCTAGACGCACGCGCCGGACCAGATCGTTGCGCTCGGCCAGATCGCTGGTCGCGGAGTCGGCGCCATCGGCCATGACGAGCACCGCGCGTTCTTCGTATTCCTTTTCCAGGTGTTTGACGAGATCGGGGGCGACCCCGAGTTCGTCGGCGACCGTCGGCAAAGCGTCGAGGGCGGCTTGGGCGCTACGGGTGCGGGCCAGCTGCAATTCGTTGGCGTGCGCGACGTCTTCGGGCATCCTCGCCCACCGAACGACGGTGGGCAAGGAAGTCCCTTGGACCAGCACGGTGACCAGAATGACGACCGAGACGACGAAGATGATCAGGTTGCGGTCTGGGAATGGAGCGCCGCTATTGGTGGTCATCGGCACCGCCAGCGCTGCGGCAAGCGATACCGCGCCGCGGAAACCGGCCCAGCTTGTGACGCAACGCTGACGGAAGCCGACGTGGCGGGTGGGCTTCTTCAGGACCCGGTCCACGGTGTGACCCAGGACCGTGGTTGCCTGTACCCAGGCGATCCGGGTGGCGATAACGACACCCGTCACCGCCAGGGCCAGGACTGTGGCCCGTGGTAGTCCCCCGTCCTCGCCGGCGATGTGGTCTATCGCGCCCGGGATCTGGACGCCGACAAACACCCACAACGAGCCGTTGATCAGGAACGTGGCGATGTCCCAAAACGCATGCGCCTGCAGGCGGGAACGAGCGCGTATCACCGTCGGACCAACGTAGGTGAGGACCAGGGCCGAAACCAGCACCGCAACCACACCGCTGCACTTCAGAGATTGAGCGAGCAAGAACGCTGCGAACGGCGTCAGCAAGCTCAGGGCTCCCTCCTCCAATGGTGCGTCGATTCTGCGGCGTAGCAATGTCACCAGGCCGCCGACCAGCAGCCCGGCCATGATTCCGCCGAGATAGGAGACGACGAACCGGCCGACCAGCGCGGCCGGGCCGATCCCAGCGGCACCTTCCGCGACCGCCACGGTGACGGCGAACAGCACGAGCGCGGTCCCGTCGTTGATGAGGCTCTCGCCGCGTAGCACTGTCAGCGCCCGGCGCGGCAACCGTTTCGCCAGGCCGGCCACCGCCGCGGCATCGGTGGGGGAGAGCACGGCACCGAGGACAGCCGCGGCGTGGGACTCCATGCCCAGCGCTCGTGCCGTCCACGACACCGCGACCGCGGTGGCAATCACCAGCCCGATACTGAACATGACGATGACGCGCAGGTTCCAGCGGATCTCGCGAAAGCTGGTGTTCATGCTCTCCCAATAAAGGATCGCCGGCAGGAACAGCAGCAGCACCACCTCGCCATCGATCTGAACGTCACCGAAACGGGGAATCAGACCCAGCAGGGAACCGGACAGGATGAGCAACACTGGAGGGCCCACGCGATAGCGGTGGCCCAGGACGGTCCCCACGACCACGGCGGCGACCAGCGCAACGATAACGACGAGCCCGAACACCAGCCCATCCTCGCCTATGGTGCGTCGACCATTCATACCGCCGCGTTGACCTGTTTCGGCACCCTGGCGAACACCGCGAGATGTTGGGTCGACTCAGTCCGCTGACAACGTGGCGCACGGCACAATGTCATCGAGGTGTCGACTCGATCAGCTGGAGGACTCAGGTCTGATGACCACCGTGGATTTCCACTTTGACCCTTTGTGCCCGTTCGCCTATCAGACCTCGGTGTGGATCCGTGATGTGCGCGCGCAATTGGGAATCACGATCAACTGGCGGTTTTTCAGCCTCGAGGAGATCAACCTGGTAGCGGGCAAGAAGCACCCGTGGGAGCGAGACTGGTCCTATGGCTGGTCGTTGATGCGGATCGGTGCGCTGCTGCGTCGAACGAACATGTCGTTGCTTGATCGGTGGTATGCAGCGATCGGTCATGAGCTGCACACCCTGGGCGGCAAACCGCATGATCCCGCGGTGGCGCGACGCCTACTGTGCGACGTCGGCGTCAATGCGGCGATTTTGGACGCGGCGCTGGATGATCCGACGACCCACGACGACGTCCGCGCCGACCACCAACGGGTTGTCGCCGCGGGCGGATACGGCGTGCCGACGCTCTTTTTGGACGGACAATGCCTTTTTGGGCCGGTGCTGGTGGACCCGCCTGCTGGACCGGCCGCCCTGAACCTGTGGAGCGTCGTCACGGGCATGGCGGGGCTGCCGCACGTCTACGAACTTCAGCGACCGAAGTCACCAGCCGATGTTGAACTCATTGCCCAGCAGCTACGCCCCTACCTCGATGGGCGCGATTGGGTGAGCATCAATCGCGGGGAGATCGTTGATATCGACCGGCTGGCGGGCCGCTCCTGAGCGGCTACACCGTGGTGATTGGCGGGTACTGCCGGCGATGGGCGGAGCGTTGTCGTCGTTTGGTCGCTATGGCAAGGCGGCGGTCTCGAGTTCCTCGAATGCCGCGCCGGTGTACTGCGCTAGCCGCTGCAGATGCGGCAAGGTGTCACGGCAGCCCAGAAAGCCGAGGACGACCTTGTCCGTGTAGCCGACCAGCGTCACGTTGAGGCCATAGCCGTCACACAGGAACGACATCGGAACAATCACATCCAGCTTGGCGCCCGAAAGATACAACGGGTCCTTCGAGAGCACCACATTGGAGACGGTGAAGTTGAACAGCGGTGGAATCACCCCGAGTGCGCCGGTCTTCTGCCCCACCGCGATCGGCAGCAAGCCGAATACGGAGTAGTGCTGCAAGGCATTTGGTGACATCGCCAGCAGTTCGGCCTTGCCGCGGGTGGTCGACGCCGAGATTGTGGTCAGCCGCGCAACCGGGTCTTCGATCGAGGTGCCCAGCGGCGCGACGAAACCCGAGGCGGCGTTGACCGTGTCTGCGTCGCGCTCGAAGCCGACCGGCACCGAGGCGGTCAGGGTGTTCGTCGGCAGGTCGCCCAGCTCCTGCAGGTAGCGTCGGCAAGCCCCGCCGACAGACGCCAGGATCACGTCGTTGACGGTGCAGTCGGTGGCGTGGGCCACTGCCTTGAGGCGCGGCAGTTTCAGCACTTGCACCGCTAGCCGTCGATGCCGGTTGACGCGGGTGTTAAACGGGGTACGCGGGGTGGTGAGGGCCGCCCGCACCGAGCTGTTGGCGCCCAGCACCATGCTGGATAGCCTTCCGGCCAGTTCGCTGACCGCGGAAACGCCCTCGACCGCCCGCTTCGTCGTGGCGGCGGCCAACACGCTGGCCAAGTCGTAGTCATCGCCGAACGGCTCGGGCTTGCCCGAGCCTGGGGGTGCCTCGGGATCGGTGGTGAGCCAGCTCTTGATCAGGTTCACCCCACCCAATCCGTCGACCGCGCAGTGGTGGGCCTTGAAGTACATGGCGAACTGACGGCCGGTTAGCCCCTCGATGAGGTGCAACTCCCATAGCGGCTTGGCCATGTCAAGTGGGGTCGAATGCAGCCGCTCGACCAACGCGCCGAGATCGCGGCCGGTCCCCGGATAAGGTAGGGCGGACAAGCGGACGTGGTAGCTCGGATCGGGCTGCACCTGCCTCCAGTACGCCATCGACGCGCCGCCGGCGATCACGCTGTCGAACGGGAAGGGCAGGAACGCCAGTTGTGAGATCGCCTCGTACAGGTCGCGGATGAACCTGCGCGGTGCTCCCTTAGGCAGGTCGAAGACCGCAAACGCGCCGATGTGCATTGGCGTGCGCGGCGCCTCCATGCGCGCGAACATCTGATCCAGCGGGCTGAGCAGCTTCACAAGGCCAACCCTAGCGACCTCAACCCCAAAAGCTATGGGATCGCAACCGCGGGGCCCGGCTCACTGCCCGCGTGTTGCGTTGCGTAGACCTCGGCCAGGAATTGCTCCACGGCGATCGCCGTGTGTGCCGCACGTGCCGAGCCGAGCAGGTCGAAAGCGTGCTGGGTAAAGGGCAATTCGGCGTATACCACCGGCTGCTTGCTGACTTGCCGCAGCTGATCGACGAAGCCACGCGCCTGCTGTACGGGAACCAGCGAGTCGTTGCGGCCGTGTAGCACAAAGAATGGGGGAGCGTCGGCGGAAATGTGGGTGACCGGTGAGGCGTCGAGGTAGGACTGCATGTTCGCCGTGCGCGGTTGTTTGACCACCATTCGCTCCAGCAGCGGCAGCATCATCGGGTGCATCGCGTCCTGCAGACGAGTGAAGTCATAGACGCCGTAGAACGGCACGGCTGCCTGCACCCGGGTGTCCGCCTCTTCGAATCCCGGTTGGAATCGTGGGTCATTCGGCGTTAGCGCGGCCAGTGACGACAGGTGGCCGCCGGCCGAACCACCGGTGATGGCGATGAAGTCCGGATCGCCGCCGTATTCGCTGATGTGCGCCTTGACCCACGCCAGGGCGCGCTTGACGTCGATGATGTGATCCGGCCAGGTGTTGCGCGGGCTGTGTCGGTAGTTGATCGCCACGCAGATCCAGCCTAGCTCGGCGAGGTGGCTCATCAGTGGATGCGCCTGTCCGCGTTTGTTTCCGGTGGTCCATGCACCGCCGGGGATCTGAAACAGCACGGGCGCTGTTCCGGTCAGATCTAGATCGGGACGTCGCCAGATATCGAGGTGGTTGGCCCTGCCGTATTCGCCGTAGCTGATGTCGCCATCGTGTGCGTAATCGCGGTAGATCCGCAGCATGCGCAGCGGCCCGGGGGTCTTGGCGGTACCACCGCCGGCTGGGCGGCGCCACAGACCGGCCGAGGCGGTGCGGCGATCGGGCCCCAGGCCGCTGTCTAATGCGGCGGTGAGCTGGGCATCGGCCTGACGGCCTGCGCGACTGAGGTTCAGCAGCCCCAGCGCCGAGAAGGCCGCTACCAGCCAGGAGACCGCCCGCACTGGCCGGGTCAGGCGTTGGGCTGTCAACACCAGCCCGCCGAGCTGGCTCGCCAGCGTCGGTAACGGAAACTCGGTAACCACCAGGCCAATAAACCACGACCACAGCGATGCGAATCCGTTGCGCGCCAGCGGCCTATATGCGTTGATCGTGGCGGCGGCGGTCACTGCCGCTACCACCAAGGCCCCGATTTGCCGGATGACGTGGATGAGTCGAGGAGCGCCCATGTGGTTACCTTACGAGGCCACCCCGCCGTACGAACGGTGGCCAGCGCGTGATGTGGACCCTAAGGGCCCGGCCGCGTGCTCGATCGGCGGCTTGCGAATTGTGCTCGCCAGCCTGCGGTTGGTGGCGGTCGCGGGGTCGTTGTCGGTGATGCCGATTTTCGAGGCACCGCAGTCGACGCTCGCGTGGGGGCATTTTTCGAGCATGGGCCGTCGTCACTAGGGGTCTGAATGTTGTTGGGAACAACCATTGGTTGTGATTTGATCAGGCATGCCGCTCAGCTCTCGTATGCCCGGACTCACCTGCTTCGAAATCTTTCTGGCCATCGCTGAGGCCGGCAGTCTTGGCGGCGCCGCACGCGAACTCGGGTTGACTCAACAAGCTGTGTCAAGGCGGCTCGCATCGATGGAGGCCCAGATCGGGGTGCGATTGGCCATCCGGACGACACGTGGCTCCCAACTCACGCCTGCCGGCATCGTCGTCGCCGAATGGGCGGCCCGCTTGCTCGAAGTCGCCGACGAGATCGATGCCGGCCTCGGCTCGCTGCGCACCGAAGGCCGCCAGCGCATCAGAGTGGTGGCCAGCCAGACGATAGCCGAACAGCTGATGCCGCATTGGATGCTGTCCTTGCGGGCCGCCGACATGCGCCGCGGTGGTACTGTCCCTGAGGTAATCCTGACCGCCACCAATAGCGAGCATGCGATCGCAGCCGTTCGTGACGGCATCGCAGATCTTGGATTCATCGAAAACCCCTGTCCTCCCACGGGATTAGGCAGCGTTGTGGTTGCACGCGACGAACTGGTCGTCGTCGTGCCGCCGGGTCACAAGTGGGCCCGACGGTCACGAGTAGTGAGCGCCCGGGAGCTCGCTCAGACGCCTTTGGTGACTCGCGAACCGAACTCTGGCATCCGCGATTCACTCACCGCGGCGTTACGTGACACGCTCGGGGAGGACATGCAGCAAGCGCCACCGGTGCTGGAATTATCATCGGCTGCGGCCGTGCGGGCCGCGGTCTTGGCCGGCGCTGGACCGGCTGCGATGAGCCGGCTAGCGATAGCCGATGACCTGGCGTTCGGTCGATTACTCGCGGTCGACATCCCCGCGTTGAACCTGCGGCGCCAGCTTCGAGCCATCTGGGTCGGTGGGCGCACCCCGCCGGCGGGTGCGATACGAGACCTGCTCAGCCACATCACTTCCCGCAGCACGTAGGACCTCCGTCCGGCGAGCAGTCGCATAAGCCCCCGCACGCACGGCGTGTCGGGGGCTTTAGCGACTGCTCGCGGAGGTTGCGCTGGGGTTGATGGACCCGGCGTCGTCAGAAAATCGCGCGTAGCGCGACAAGACCGACCGAGGCGAGGATCGCCGCCGAAGGCAGCGTGATGACCCACGCTAGCACGATCGGTTTCATCAGTCCCCAGTTGGTGGACCGGTTTACGATGCCGACGCCGAGGACGGCGCCGATAAGAATGTGCGTGCTGGAAACCGGAAGACCCAGGACCGTGGCTCCCATGACCACCCCGGCGGCCGACAATTCGGCAGCAAACCCCGATGCCGGGTGCATCGTGGTGAGGTTGTGTCCAACGGTGGCGATCACCCGTCGTCCAATGAACCACAACCCCGCGCACAACGCGACGCCGAACGTTACCATGGCCGCGGCAGGCACCGCTGCGTTGCCTTCAATGGCGCCCGTGCGCAGCACATCCAGGATTGCCGCGAACGGCCCGATGGCGTTGGCAATGTCATTGCTGCCGTGGCTGAAGGCGAAGCCCGAGGCCGTAAAGACCTGCATCCAGCTGAACATCAAAAACGTTGACCGTGAAAGTGATTCGCCCCGAAGTGTCTTGGCGAAAATAAAGGTGGCCATCCACACCGCTGCACCGACCATCGCGATGATGAAGTAGTTATTCATCGTGGTAAGGCCCAAGTGCATGTGCTTGAACCCCTTGAACAGCAGCATCGCGACAATGATCATGGATCCGGCGGCGGCGACCAGCGGAACCCAGTTCTGCAGGGCCCGGAACGCGTCGACCGACGATGTCTTGGCGTCGATTTCGTGTAGCTCGCGGTAGTAATCGGATTCCAGTTCGTCGGGATCAAAGTCCTTGCGGTTTGCCGCGACGGCGTCGCGCGCCAGGGCGCCGGTATAGGCGATCTGCTGGATCTCGGTGAGCCGGTCGAACGCCGCCTTGTGGCGCTCGCGGTGTGCGATGCGCTCTTTCTTAATTTCTGTTAGCCGTCGTTCGGCCTGTTCGTTGTACAGCAGGATGTGCCGTTTGATGACGCCGTAGAGCAGGTACGACACCAAGCCGCCCAACACCGGCGACAGCACCCAGGACACCACGATCTGGCCGATTTGATCCCACTGGACCATCCTGAGTGCGGCACCGCCCTGGCCGCTCACCATCCCCAGCGCGATCGCCGCGCCGACGATGCCGCCGATGATCGAGTGTGTGGTCGACACCGGGTACCCCATACGGTTAGCAAACAGCAGCCAGAGCGCGGCTGCCGATAGCGCCGACAGCATGATGTTCATGAAGTCGCGTGGGTCGACGGACACCCCGGACAGATCAACGATGCCGCTGCGGATGGTCTCGGTGACGTCGCCGCCGGCGATCACCGCGCCGCTGACCTCGAAGATCGCCGCGACCAGAAGCGCCTGTTTCATGGTCAACGTGCCCGCGCCGACGCTGGTGCCAAACGAGTTGGCGACATCATTGCCGCCGACGTTGAAGGCCATGAACATGCCGACGACGGTGGCGAGCACCAGGATGACTTTGTTCGCGCCGGACCCTGCGTAGTCGAATGCCCACCACGAGAACAGCACGAAAGAACCCGCCAGCAGCAGACTGAACGACAGGTGCCATGGTCGGTCCGGCCCGAGGAAGCCCTCGTGTTGCGGTGTGCGCGCTGCGCGATCCTGAAGTCCGCTAGCCACCAAATGCCCATCCCTGTGGTGTTTGGCATTGTCGCTCATGTCGGCTTGTGTTGGCGATCGAGCGTCAGCAGGCTACGTCATGGCGGCTAGCAACGGGTAAACGCCGGATGAATAACGGTGACCGACGCTGCATCGGACTGACCGGACAGATGCGGGGAAATCGGCTTTGACGACCGGCGGACCGAGCTGTCCACGAAGATGTTGCGCTCGAGACTTGCAGGCCTGTTGGCCGGCCGATGACCGGCCTTGGTCCGGCCGGCTCTTGTCCGTGCTCAGGTGTCTCCGAAGACAACGCCTGGGTTGAGGATGCCCGCCGGATCGAAGCTCTGCTTGATACGGCGCATGAGGCTGATCTTGACCGGGTCTTCCAGCTCGAGGAAATAGCCGGTTTTGGCCCGGCCGACGCCGTGTTCGCCAGAGATCGCGCCACCCAATTCCATTGCGAGAGCAAAGATGTCGGTCATGAGCTTCTTCTTTTTCTCCGGATCCTTGCACGCGATGGCCATGTGTACGTTGCCGTCGCCGGCGTGCCCGCAACCGACCGCGGCACCGTCCGCTGCCGCCGCCAGACCGCGCGCGGTGCTCAGGAATTTTGGCATCGACGCGCGTGGGACGACGGTGTCGATGATGTCGTCGGCGCCGAGTGCTTTTGCCGCCCAGAATGCCTTCTCGCGGGCCTCGATCAGCTTGCGCGCCGAGCCTCCTTCGAGCACGTAGGCGTCCACCGCTCCCAATTCCATGAGCATTTCACCCACCGTCTGAATGTCCTCGAACAGTCGGTCGGCGATGCGGTTCTCAAGCGCCACAAGGAGATAAGCTTCGCAGCTGTCGCGGATCTGGTCCGGAATACCTAGCTCCAGGTTCTGAGTGGAGATGAGTGCGGCCATCGAAGTGTTGTCAATGTACTCCAGGATGTCAGGTGCCAGGCCGCTGGCGAGGATCTTGGGCACCGCCGCCATGACTTGGTCGAAGTCGGCGAACGGGGCGAGCACGCTGGCGTTGTGGTCGAGCCGCGGATGCAGCTTGACGATCACCTCGGTGACCAAGGCCAGGGTGCCCTCCGAGCCGATGATCAGCTGGGTGAGGTCGTAGCCGGTGGACACCTTGGCCATCCTGCCGCCGGTTCGGATGATCTCGCCGGTGGGCAATACCGCTTGCAACCCGAGCACGTTATGGCGGGCCACTCCGTACTTGACCGCGCGCATCCCGCCGGCGTTGGTTCCGACATTCCCGCCGACGCTGGAGGACAGCTCGCCCGGGTAAACCGTGTACCGCAGCCCGGTATCGGCGGTAGCGGCGTCCAGGTCGGTCAACGCCACCCCGGGCTGCACGACGGCGACTTGGTTGGCGGTGTCGACCTCGAGGACCTTGTTCATCCGGTCGAACGAGATCAGCAGCCCACCCTCGACTGGTCGTGCGGCCCCCGACAAGCCGCACCCGGACCCGCGGGCCGTCACCGGCACACCGTTTTCAGAGGCGGCCTTCAGCAGTTGGGCAACCTCTTCGGGGGTGGCCGGCTTGGCGGCATAGGCTGGCTTCTGCGGCGGCCCCGTCAACTCTTCGTCGTGTGCGTAGTCCTCGGGGATTGCGTCGCCGGTCAGCAAATTGGCGTTCCCGACGATTTCGGAAAACCGAGCTGTCATTTCACTCATCGGAGGCCTCACTTTCCAACGCTGCGCTGCGTGCCCGACCGCGACTTACTTTATCGCTGCCGGTGCGGGCAAATCATCGTGGTTGGCTCTCAGCGGTACGGTTCGATACTGTGCGCCGCGCATTGCGCACGTTTCTACGGTGGGGAAAGCCTGAAGGGGACCGATGGTGAAGACGGCTATGTTGGGCGCGGTGAACCGCCCCGGTGAGTCCGGAGACTCTCTGATCTGAGACCTCAGCCGGCGGCT
>OBKH01000016.1_pt1 | contig 86387 bp, 75 predicted proteins | sample 1496241 | NCBI WGS metagenome assembly OBKH01 (sample SAMN03273953, study PRJEB22546) | soil metagenome | isolation source: rice field elevated CO2 plus elevated temperature | place: India: CRRI Experimental farm Cuttack,Odisha-753006 | collected 2013-12-17 | reverse complement strand
GCTGCCGGCAACAACATGGCACAAACCGACAGCGCCGTCGGCTCCAGCTGGGCCTAAAGCTGGCTTAAGGCCCGCGCCGTCAATTACAACGTGGCCGCACACCGGTTGGTGTGTGGCCACGTTGTTATCTGAACGACTAACTACTTCGACCTGCTAAAGTCGGCGCGTTGATCCCCGGTCGGATGGTGCTGAACTGGGAAGATGGCCTCAATGCCCTTGTTGCGGAAGGGATTGAGGCCATCGTGTTTCGTACTTTAGGCGATCAGTGCTGGTTGTGGGAGTCGCTGCTGCCCGACGAGGTGCGCCGACTGCCCGAGGAACTGGCCCGGGTGGACGCATTGTTGGACGATCCGGCGTTCTTCGCCCCGTTCGTGCCGTTCTTCGACCCGCGCAGGGGCCGGCCGTCGACGCCGATGGAGGTCTATCTGCAGTTGATGTTTGTGAAGTTCCGCTACCGGCTGGGCTATGAGTCGCTGTGCCGGGAGGTGGCTGATTCGATCACCTGACGGCGGTTTTGCCGCATTGCGCTGGACGGGTCGGTGCCGCATCCGACCACATTGATGAAGCTCACCACGCGTTGCGGATCGGCGGCGATCGACGGGCTCAACGAGGCATTGTTGGCCAAGGCGGCCGAGGCCAAGCTGCTGGGCACCAATCGGATCCGGGCCGATACCACGGTGGCGCGGGCGAACGTGTCTTATCCGACCGACTTGGGTCTGTTGGCCAAGGCAATGCGCCGGATCGCCGCAACCGGCAAACGGATTCAGGCCGCTGGCGGCGCGGTGCGCACCCGGGTTGGCGACCGCTCCCGCGCGGCCGGTCGGCGCGCGCACGCGGTCGCAGCGAAACTGCGCTCGCGTGCGGAGCTGGGGCGTGACGAAGCGCGGGCCGCGGTACTGAGGTTCACCGGCGAGCTGGCCGAGCTGGCCCAAGCCGCTGCTCAGGAGGCCCAGCAGCTGCTGGACAACGCCAAGCAGGCGGTGCTCCGGGCCAAGGCCAAGGCCGCCGCGCTGGCCGCCCGCGGTGAGCGTGATGCGGTCGCGGGTCGCCGCTGTGGTGGGCTGGTGCGCGCGGTCAACGACCTAACCGAGCTGCTCAACGCGACGCGTCAGATTGTGGCGCAGACCCGCCAGCGGGTCGCGGGCATCACTTCGGACGGGGCGAGTCGACGGGTCAGCCTGCACGACGGTGATGCCCGCCCCGATCACCAAGGGTCGGCTCGGTAAGCCGGTCGAGTTTGAGCACAAGGCCCAGGTCGTCGACAACGATGACGGGATTGTGCTGGATCACACTGTGCAGCAGGGCAACCCACCCGATGCGCCGCAGCTGGCGCCAGCGGTGGCGTGGGTGAAAAAGCGCGCCGGACGCACGCCGCGCACCGTCACCGCCGACCGCGGCTATGGCGAAGCCGCCGTCGACCAGCAGCTCACCGAGGTGGGCGTCAAGAATGTGCTGATCCCGCGCAAAGGCAAACCTTCGCAGGATCGACGCGCCGAAGAACACCGAAAAGCGTTCCGCCGCACCATCAAATGGCGGACCGGATGCGAAGGCCGGATCAGCCACCTCAAACGCGGCTACGGCTGGGACCGCGGCCGGATCGGCGGTCTCGAAGGCACCCGGACCTGGGTCGGACACGGCGTGTTCGCCCACAACCTGGTCACGATCAGCGCCCTCCCCGCATAACCGGTCCACCGGGGGCTCCGTATACCCGGAAACCGAGATCCGCTTTCTCACCGCCGAAGCCCGACATCCCGCCCGGTCACCTTTTCAGGCCGAAGTAACTACATAAGCGACATTTGAAAAATTTATGAATCCCGTGACAACTGCATGTGCGCTTGCACAGGACTTGAGAGGATACGGGAGCATGACGACGATGTCGGGGTACACGCGCAGTCAACGTCCGCGGCAAGCCATCCTGGGGCAGCTGCCACGGATTCATCGCGCGGATGGATCACCGATCCGGGTGTTGTTGGTCGATGACGAACCAGCGCTGACCAATCTGGTCAAGATGGCGCTGCACTACGAAGGCTGGGATGTCGAAGTCGCCCACGACGGGCAAGAGGCCATAGCCAAGTTCGACAAGGTCGGCCCCGATGTGCTGGTCCTCGACATCATGCTTCCCGATGTGGACGGGTTGGAAATCCTGCGACGGGTCCGAGAATCCGACGTCTACACACCCACGCTGTTCCTCACCGCGCGCGATTCCGTGATGGACCGGGTCACCGGTCTGACCTCGGGCGCCGACGACTACATGACAAAGCCGTTCAGCCTCGAGGAGCTGGTCGCCCGGTTGCGCGGGTTGCTGCGCCGCTCCAGCCATCTGGAAAGGCCCGCCGATGAGGCACTCCGGGTCGGAGACCTTACGCTCGACGGGGCCAGCCGGGAGGTAACCCGCGACGGTACGCCGATCTCGCTCTCCTCGACCGAGTTCGAACTGCTTCGATTCCTGATGCGCAATCCCCGACGAGCACTGAGCCGTACCGAGATCCTGGATCGGGTTTGGAACTACGACTTCGCAGGCCGCACCAGCATTGTCGACCTGTATATCTCCTATCTGAGGAAGAAGATCGACTCCGACCGGGAGCCAATGATCCATACGGTCCGCGGCATTGGATACATGCTGCGTCCGCCGGAATGAGCCTGGCATGATCCCGGACCGAAACACTCGGTCCAGAAAAGCCCCCTGCTGGCGACCCCGCTCGTTACGCCAGCAATTGCTGCTCGGCGTGTTGGCGGTCGTTACCGTTGTGCTGGTGGCCGTCGGTGTCGTCTCCGTGCTGAGCCTAAGCGGCTATGTCACCGCGATGAACGACGCCGAGCTAGTCGAATCCCTGCACGCGTTGAACCACTCTTACACCAGATACCGCGACAGTGCGCAAACATCCACGCCCACCGGCAACCTCCCGATGTCACAAGCGGTGCTGGAGTTCACCGGCCAGACGCCCGGAAACCTCATTGCCGTGCTGCACGACGGCGTGGTGATCGGATCGGCCGTTTTCTCCGAAGACGGAGCACGACCCGCTCCGCCCGACGTCATCCGCGCGATCGAAGCGCAAGTGTGGGACGGCGGCCCGCCGCGTGTCGAAAGCCTGGGCAGCCTGGGCGCCTACCAGGTTGACAGCAGCGCCGCTGGCGCCGATCGACTGTTCGTCGGCGTATCGCTAAGCCTGGCCAACCAGATCATCGCCCGCAAGAAAGTCACCACCGTCGCGCTTGTTGGGGCCGCACTGGTGGTTACCGCAGCACTGACGGTGTGGGTGGTGGGATATGCGCTACGCCCGCTGCGCCGGGTCGCCGCGACCGCCGCCGAGGTCGCCACCATGCCACTTACCGATGACGACCACCAGATCAGCGTGCGAGTCCGTCCGGGGGATACCGACCCGGATAACGAGGTCGGAATCGTCGGGCACACGCTGAATCGCTTGTTGGACAACGTCGATGGTGCGCTGGCGCATCGCGTCGATTCCGATCTGCGGATGCGGCAGTTCATCACCGACGCCAGCCACGAGCTGCGTACTCCCCTGGCGGCGATCCAGGGCTATGCCGAACTGACACGTCAGGATAGCTCGGACCTACCGCCCACCACCGAATACGCGCTGGCCCGCATCGAATCCGAGGCGCGGCGGATGACGCTGCTGGTCGACGAGCTGCTGCTGCTCTCCCGTCTCAGCGAGGGCGAAGATCTAGAAACCGAGGACCTCGACCTGACCGACCTGGTCATCAACGCGGTGAATGACGCGGCGGTTGCGGCGCCCACCCACCGTTGGGTGAAGAATCTGCCCGACGAGCCGGTCTGGGTCAACGGGGATCATGCCCGCTTGCATCAACTCGTCAGCAATCTACTCACCAATGCCTGGGTGCATACCCAGCCCGGCGTCACAGTGACCATCGGGATCACCTGCCACCGCACTGGTCCCAACGCGCCGTGTGTTGAATTGTCGGTGACCGACGACGGCCCCGACATCGACCCGGAGATCCTGCCCCACCTCTTCGACCGGTTCGTGCGGGCCAGCAAGTCTCGGTCCAATGGGTCCGGCCACGGCTTGGGCCTGGCCATCGTCAGCTCGATCGTCAAGGCGCATCGCGGCTCGGTCACGGCCGAGTCGGGCAACGGCCAGACGGTGTTTCGGGTGCGGCTCCCGATGATCGAGCAGCAGATCGCCACTACCGCCTGAGAGTCAGAGGCGATCCAATGCGAGGTTCAGCCTGAGCACGTTCACCGCGCGCTCGCCCAGGAAGCCGAGACCACGCGCGTCGGTGTGGTCCTCGATCAGACGCTCGACCTGCCTTATCGAGATATTGCGCGCCTGCGCCACCCGCGGTGCCTGCAGCTTGGCATTGACCACCGATATGGCCGGGTCCAGCCCGGAACCCGAGCCGGTAACCGCGTCGACCGGAACCAGCGTATCGGCCGGCAGATTGTTTTCCTTGCGGTAGGCGGTGACCCGTTCAGCGACGGCCGCCAGCAGCTTCTCGTTCGTCGGTCCCAGGTTGGAGCCCGAGCTCGCCGCAGCGTCGTAACCGTCGCCTGCCGACGAGGGGCGCGGGTGGAAGTACTTCGCGGCGGTGAACTGCTGGCCGATGTGGGCGGAGCCGATGACCTGCCCGTCCCGCTCGAGCAGCGCGCCGTTCGCCTGGTCACCGAAGAACAGTTGCCCGACGCCGGTCACGGCAAGCGGGTAGACGATGCCGGTGATGACGGTGAACACCAACAGCATGGTGAGCGCGGGCAGTAATTGACGACGCATCAGGACACCCCGAGGGCGACGATGACGAGATCGACCAGTTTAATGCCGATAAACGGGACGACGAGACCGCCCAGCCCATAGATCAGCAGGTTGCGCCGCAGCATCGCCGACGCGCTTTCCGCCCTAAACCGCACGCCCCGCAACGCCAATGGGATCAAGGCGACGATCACCAGCGCATTGAAGATGACCGCCGACAGAATCGCCGACCTTGGTGAGTGCAGCGCCATGACGTTCAGCTTGTCGAGCACCGGATACAGGCCGACGAACATGGCAGGGATGATGGCGAAGTACTTCGCGACGTCGTTGGCGATCGAAAACGTCGTCAGCGCGCCCCGCGTGATCAGCAGCTGCTTGCCGATCTCCACGACCTCGATGAGCTTGGTGGGGTCGGAGTCGAGATCGACCATGTTGCCGGCTTCCCGGGCCGCCTGGGTGCCGGTATTCATCGCCACCCCGACATCGGCTTGCGCGAGCGCGGGTGCGTCATTGGTCCCGTCACCCGTCATGGCGACCAGCCGACCGCCCTGCTGTTCGCGCTTGATGAGCGCAAGCTTGTCCTCGGGCGTGGCCTCGGCCAAGAAATCGTCGACGCCGGCCTCCTGTGCAATCGCCTTGGCGGTCGCCGGGTTGTCACCGGTGATCATCACGGTGCGGATGCTCATTCGGCGCATTTCGTCGAAGCGTTCCCGTATGCCCACCTTGACGATGTCCTTCAGATGGACGACGCCGATGGCCCGCGCGCTGCTGTTATCGGTCCATTCCGCAACGACTAGGGGTGTCCCCCCGCCGGAGCTGATGCCGTCGACAATGGCACCCACCTCCTCGGTGGGGTGGCCACCGTGATCGCGAACCCACTTCATCACCGCAGCCGCGGCACCCTTGCGGATCCGACGGATGCCGCTAACCTCGGCGAGATCGACCCCGGACATCCGGGTTTCGGCGGTGAACGGCACGAACCTGGCGTGTGACATCACGCCCTCGTCGCGGGCGCGCAGCCCGAACTCGTCCTTCGCCAGCACGACGATCGAGCGGCCCTCCGGAGTTTCGTCGGCCAAGCTCGACAGCTGGGCGGCGTCGGCGACCGCCTCGGCACTCACACCGTTGATCGGCACGAACTCGGTGGCCTGCCGGTTACCGAGGGTGATGGTGCCGGTCTTGTCCAGCAGCAGCGTGTTCACGTCGCCGGCCGCCTCCACCGCCCGCCCAGATGTGGCGAGCACGTTGTGTTGCACCAGCCGGTCCATCCCCGCGATGCCGATCGCGGACAGCAGCGCACCGATCGTGGTCGGAATGAGACACACCAGCAACGCCACCAGCACGACCACCCGCTGTCCCCCGCCGGAATAGATGGCGAACGGCTGCAGCGTCACCACCGCGAGCAAAAAGATGATCGTCAGCCCAGCCAGCAGGATGTTCAGCGCGATCTCGTTCGGTGTCTGCTGCCGTGCGGCGCCCTCCACCAGCGCGATCATCCGGTCGATGAATGTTTGTCCCTGCTTGGCGGTGATCCGCACGACGATCCGATCCGACAGCACCACGGTGCCACCCGTCACCGCGGAACGGTCGCCGCCCGACTCGCGGATCACCGGTGCCGATTCGCCGGTGATCGCAGACTCGTCGACGGAGGCAATGCCTTCGATGATCTCGCCGTCCGACGGGATCGTTTCGCCAGCCGAAACCTCCACCACGTCGTCGAGGTCCAGCCGCGACGAAGGGACCGATTCGATGTTGCCCGCAGCCGTGCGCCGGTTGGCCATCGTTTCGGACCGGACTTTGCGCAGCGCCGCCGCCTGAGCCTTGCCGCGTCCTTCGGCCATGGCCTCGGCAAAGTTGGCAAACAGGACGGTGAACCAGAGGAACGCGGCGACCAGACCGTTGAAGACGTTCTCTTGGGCTGTCGAGGATGCGAGGTCGCGCAGGAACGCCAGTGTGGTGATCACGGCACCGACCAGCACGACCAACATGACCGGGTTACGGGCCTGTACCCGCGGAGCCAGCTTGCGCAGGCTCTGGGGCAGCGCCGAGCGCACAATCATCGGATCGAACAGCGAGCGCTTGGCCAGCCGGAGCCGGGGTGCCGACGTCGCTGCCGCGGCGGTTGCGGAGGTCTCCATGCGTGCGATCATCACTGGGTCGATAACTGCTCGACGATCGGCCCCAGCGCCAGGGCGGGGAAGAACGTCAGGCCGCCGACGATCAGTACGACCCCAATGACCAGGCCAACAAAGAGCGGCTTGTGCGTCGGGAAGGTGGCGGCGGTAACCGGCGTCGTGCCTTTACGTGCCAGGGAGCCGGCGATCGCCAGCACCGGAATGATCAGGAAGAACCTACCGATCAACATCGCCACTCCGATCGTGGTGTCATATGACCAGGTAGACGCGGTCAGACCGGCAAAGGCCGACCCGTTGTTGTTCGCGCCCGACGTGTAGGCGTATAGAATCTCCGAAAGACCATGCGGCCCAGGGTTGTTCCGCGACGCCAGCGCGGAGGAGATCAGCACCGACGCGGCGGCGAAACTCAGCAGGGCGATGGGCATCGCCAGGATGTAGAGCGTCACCAGCTTCATCTCGGTGGCCTGGATCTTCTTGCCGAGATACTCCGGTGTCCGGCCTACCATGAGGCCGGCGATGAAAACCGCCAGGATCGCCATGACCAGTAGGCCGTTCAATCCGACGCCGGTGCCGCCCGGGCTGACTTCGCCGAGCATCATGTGCGCCAGCGGGACCATGCCGCCCAGTGGTGTGTAGCTGTCGTGCATCGAGTTGACCGAGCCGTTGGAGGTGCCGGTCGTCGACGCCGCCCATAACCCAGACGCACCGACGCCAAAGCGCACCTCCTTGCCCTCCAGGTTGCCGCCGGACTGGTCGACCGTCGTCTGCTGTGTCACCCCCAGCGCATCCAGCCGCGGGTTGCCCTTGGCCTCGAATGACATTGCCGCGACTGACATTCCGATCCAAATGATGCCCATGATGGCCAGCACCGCCCAGCCTTGACGACGGTCGTGCACCATCTTGCCGAAGGCGAAGCACAGCGCGAACGGGATGATCAGGATCGCCCAGTTTTCGACGAAATTGCCTATCGGCGTGTAGTTTTCGAACGGATGCGCGGAGTTCACGTTGAAGAACCCGCCGCCGTTGGTGCCGAGCTGCTTGATCGCGACCTGGCTGGCCACCGGCCCGCCTGGAATGAGCTGGGGGGCGCCCTCCAGCGTGTTGGCGACGATGAAACCATGCAGGTTCTGGATCACGCCCTGGCTGACCAACAGGATCGCCACCACGAACGACAGCGGAAACATGATGCGCAACACGGTGCGGGCGAGGTCTACCCAGAAGTTGCCGAGCGTGCTCGCCCGTTTGCGGGCCAGACCTCTGATCAGGGCCGCCAGCACGCACATGCCGGCGGACGCGGAGACGAAGTTCTGCACGGCCAGCCCGGTCATCTGGGTGAAGTGGCTCATCGTGGCTTCGCCGCTGTAGGACTGCCAGTTGGTATTGGTCATGAAGCTGACCGCGGCGTTGAAGGCGACATGGTCGGTCACCGCCGGCTTGTCCGTCGGATTGAACGGCAGCACGCCCTGAAACCGCGCGATCCCATACAGCAGCAGGAAGGACATAACACTGAACGCAAGCACGGACAGGGCATAGGTGCTCCACCGTTGCTCGCTGCCGGGATCGACTCGGCATACCTGGTAGATCACGCGCTCGATCGGCCCAAACACCCGATCGCCGGGCTTTTTGGCCTCGTCGCCGTAGATCTTGGCCAGGTAGCCGCCCAGCGCTGGCGCGGTGAGCAACAGCACCGCGATCAACGCCGCGAACTGCAACCAACTCGTCCCGGACATCAGAACTTCTCCGGAAACAGCAGCGCCGCGAATAGGAACGCCATTAGCGCCACCGCGATCACCAACCCGACGATGTTGTCGACCGTAGTCATCGCCATTCGGCCGGCGCTCGCGTGAGTTCGACTGTTGTTTCCCCGATTTCGTCGCGGCGAATGATCCGTTCACAGCCACGGACGTAGAGCAGGCAAAGCCCGGCAAAGGCCATCACGGTCAGCACCAACACCAAGTCGGCCATGTGAGTCCTCTCGATTCTTGTGCACCGGCATCGCAGCGCATCAGATAGCCCAGCAGGATGGTAGTTGCCGGGCCCCCCAGGAACACGACCGTGACGTTGCTCTTCGCCGATCTTTGCGCGATCTTTACGCCCTACCGGTGGATGATTGAGCATGTGACCACCAAGCGCGGGCAGCTGCGGATCTATCTGGGCGCGGCCCCCGGCGTGGGCAAAACCTACGCCATGCTCGGCGAGGCGCACCGCAGGCTGGAGCGCGGCACCGACGTGGTCGCCGCGGTCGTCGAGACACACGGACGCAACAAGACCGCGAAACTGCTCGAGGGCATCGAGATGATCCCGCCGCGCTACGTCGAATATCGGGGTGCCAGGTTTCCCGAACTCGATGTGGAGGCAGTACTGCGACGTCATCCTCAGGTGGTGCTGGTGGACGAACTCGCCCACACCAACACACCTGGCAGCAAGAACCCCAAGCGCTGGCAGGACGTTCAGGAAATCCTCGACGCCGGCATCACGGTGATCTCGACGGTCAACATCCAGCACTTGGAGGGCCTAAACGATGTCGTGGAGCAAATCACCGGCATCGAGCAGAAGGAGAAGATCCCCGACGAGATCGTCCGCGCGGCCGATCAGGTCGAGCTGGTCGACATCACACCGGAAGCGTTGCGGCGCAGGCTTGCTCACGGCAACGTCTATGCAGCCGAACGGGTCGATGCCGCGCTGTCGAACTACTTCCGCACGGGCAATCTGACCGCGCTGCGCGAGATCGCGTTGCTGTGGCTGGCCGACCAAGTTGATGCGGCCCTGGAGAAGTACCGCGCAGACAAAAAGATCACCGCCACGTGGGAGGCGCGGGAACGCGTCGTCGTCGCCGTGACCGGCGGCCCGGAGTCGGAGACGTTGGTGCGACGGGCATCGCGGATCGCGTCGAAGTCCAGCGCCGAGCTGATGGTGGTTCACGTTATCCGTGGCGACGGCCTGGCGGGGGTGTCCGCGCCGCAGCTGGGCAGGGTCCGCGAGCTGGCGACAAGCCTCGGTGCGACCATGCACACCGTGGTCGGCGACGACGTGCCCACCGCGCTGCTGGACTTCGCCCGCGAGATGAACGCCACGCAGCTCGTCGTCGGCACATCGCGGCGATCGCGATGGGCACGCCTGTTTGACGAGGGGATCGGCGCCCGCACCGTCCAGGAGCCCGGCGGCATCGACGTTCACATGGTCACCCATCCCGCGGCCAGCCGGGCCTCCGGGTGGTCGCGGGTCTCCCCGCGCGAGCGGCATATCGCGTCGTGGCTGGCCGCGCTGGTGGTGCCCTCGGTGATCTGCGCCATCACGGTGGCCTGGCTCGACCGATTCATGGGCATCGGCGGCGAGAGCGCGTTGTTCTTCATCGGCGTGCTGATCGTGGCGTTGCTGGGCGGCGTCGCCCCCGCCGCATTGTCGGCCTTGCTGTCGGGCATGCTGCTGAACTACTTTCTGACCGAGCCCCGCTACACCTGGACCATCGCCGAACCGGACGCCGCAGTAACCGAATTCGTGTTGTTGGCGATGGCCGTTGCGGTGGCGGTGTTGGTGGACGGCGCGGCTAGCCGAACCCGTGAGGCTCGGCGCGCATCCCAGGAGGCTGAGTTGCTGGCCCTGTTTGCCGGTTCGGTGTTGCGCGGCGCAGACCTTGCCACGCTGCTGCAGCGGGTCCGCGAAACGTATTCCCAACGGGCCGTGACCATGCTGCGTGTCCGGCAGGGCGCATCGACAGGCGAAACCGTCGCGTGCGTCGGGACAAACCCGTGTCGGGACGTCGACTCCGCCGACACCGCAATCGAAGTCGGCGACGACGAGTTTTGGATGCTGATGGCAGGCCGCAAGTTGGCCGCCCGCGACCGCCGAGTGCTGACCGCGGTCGCGACACAGGCCGCGGGTCTGGTGAAGCAGCGCGAGCTGGCGGAAGAGGCCGGCCAGGCCGAGGCCATCGCTAGGGCCGATGAGCTGCGCCGGTCGCTGCTGTCGGCGGTCAGCCACGACCTGCGCACCCCGCTGGCGGCGGCCAAGGTTGCGGTGTCCAGCTTGCGCACCGAAGACGTCGCTTTCTCCCCCGAGGATACCGCCGAGCTGTTGGCCACCATCGAGGAGTCCATCGACCAACTCACCGCCCTGGTCGCAAACCTGCTCGATTCGTCGCGGTTGGCTGCCGGCGTGATTCGCCCCCAGCTGCGCCGGGCATACCTGGAGGAAGCGGTGCAACGGGCCTTGGTCAGCATCGGCAAGGGCGCCACCGGTTTTTACCGATCCGGCATCGACCGGGTCAAGGTCGACGTGGGAGACGCCGTGGCGATGGCCGACGCCGGGTTGCTGGAGCGGGTGCTAGCCAACCTGATCGACAACGCGCTGCGATATGCGCCCGACTGCGTGGTCCGGGTCAACGCGGGACGGGTGCGTGAGCGGGTCCTGATTAATGTCATCGACGAGGGCCCAGGGGTCCCGCGCGGGACCGAGGAGCAACTCTTTGCCCCGTTCCAGCGGCCGGGGGATCACGACAACACCACCGGTGTCGGTCTGGGGATGTCGGTGGCACGCGGCTTCGTCGAGGCTATGGGCGGCACGATTTCGGCTACCGATACCCCGGGCGGCGGGCTCACAGTGGTGATCGATCTGGCGGCTCCCGAGGACCGCCCATGACCCTCGTCTTGGTGATTGACGACGAACCCCAGATCCTGCGCGCGCTGCGTATCAACCTGACCGTGCGTGGCTACCAGGTCATCACCGCCTCGACGGGTGCGGGTGCGCTGCGCGCCGCCGCTGAGCATCCGCCCGATGTGGTGATCCTCGACCTCGGCCTGCCGGACATGTCGGGTATCGACGTGCTCGGCGGGCTGCGTGGCTGGTTGACGGCACCGGTGATCGTGTTGTCGGCGCGTACCGATTCGTCGGACAAGGTCCAGGCCCTCGATGCGGGCGCCGACGATTACGTGACGAAACCGTTTGGAATGGACGAGTTTCTGGCTCGGCTGCGCGCAGCGGTACGGCGTAACACCGCGGCCGCCGAGTTGGAGCAGCCGGTGATCGAAACCGATTCATTCACCGTCGATCTGGCCGGCAAGAAGGTCATCAAAGACGGTGCCGAAGTGCATCTCACGCCGACCGAGTGGGGCATGCTGGAAATGCTGGCCCGCAACCGCGGCAAGTTGGTCGGCCGCGGGGAGCTTCTCAAAGAAGTGTGGGGACCGGCATATGCGACTGAAACCCATTACCTGCGGGTGTATCTGGCGCAGCTGCGGCGCAAATTGGAGGATGACCCGTCGCACCCCAAACATCTGCTGACCGAATCAGGGATGGGCTACCGCTTCGAAGCCTAAATCACATCTGCCACAGGCGTTTCCGCTGGGAGCGGATGTACACTTTGCCCGCCTCGCAGCGACACGTTGGCGGATGCCCGCAACGCCAACACGCGTTGGTGAATCCGGTATTCGGTGGAGCGCGGGATGTACCCCGGCCCGTAGCGTCCGCGCCCGAGCCGGTATACTCGGCCCCGTCCGATTTCCCAGCGCAGTGCCTCCGACACCACCTTGGATGCCCTGCCCCGGACTCCAAAGCCGTGCCAGCCCAGGCCTTAGATCATTTCGGTAATGGCCGCCGGTCCATGGACGGCCAGGTGCAGGGTGAGCACGTATCGAAGCTCAATTCCATGCAGTTGTCTGGTCATGGCCGAACATTCCCATGCGGGTCTGACATCGGCCAAGGTTGTCGCTACGAGGCGGGCAGAAGAGTGTCCCCCCGCGCAGATACGCGTGTGGCAGATGTGACTTATCCGGCCAGTGACAACGCGATGCCGTCCAAGATGTCGTGTTCGCTGACGGTCAGCTGGTCGATGCCGGCCCGCTCGCGCAGCTCGCGCGCCAACTCTTCGACCACGATCGCGCCACCGCCGATCACGTCGGCCCGGCCCGGGTGCATCGGCGCCAGCGCGGCCCGCTGCTTGCGAGTCATGCCGATCAGCCGCTGGCAAACCTCGAGCAGATCAGCACCGGGCACCCGCGAAAGATGAATGGCCGCAGCGTCATACGCCGTCATGGACTGCGCCAGCGCGGACAGTGTGGTCATCGTTCCAGCCAGCCCGACCCAGGTCCGGGCCAGCTCCAGCGGCACGGTGCGCAGTGCGGGCTCGAGCCGCTCGCGAACCAGCCGGCGGGCCGTGGACACCTCCTGCAACGTCGGCGGGTCGGAGTGCAAACAGCGTTCGGTCAGCCGGACGCATCCGATGTCCGCCGAGTAGCTGGCAACCACTTCGTGCTCGCCCAGCACGATCTCGGTGGAACCGCCACCGAGGTCCACGACGACGAAAGGCGCACCGGCGCTGCCTAATTCGCCCACCGCTCCACGGAAGGAGAGCTCGGCCTCCTCGGCGCCGGTAATCACCTCCGCGGCCGAGCCGGGCAGCGCGGCGCCCAACACGTCGGCCGTCATCGCAAAGAAAACGTCGCGATTGACCACATCGCGGGCGGCCGACGTGGCGACCATCCGCACCCGCTCGGCATGGTGAAACGTCAGCAGTTCGGCGTAGTCGGTCAGGGCGGTCCGGGTCCGCGCAATCGCCTCCGGCGCGAACCGACCGGTGGCGTCGACTCCCTGGCCCAGGCGCACTATCCGGGTCTCACGATGCACATCGTGCAGCTCTCCGCGCGCCAACCCGGCTCCCACGTCGGCGATCAGCAAGCGAATCGAGTTGGTACCGCAGTCGATCGCGGCGACCCGGGTTAGCGCCACTGCCCAGCCACCAGGGTCGCGGCCGTCCGTGGCTCGGCGGCCAGTAACGCCAGCGCCTCGTCACCGAATGGGTTCAACCCCGGGCCCTTGGCCAGCGAATGCGCGATCAGCACATGCAGGCACTTGACCCGGTCGGGCATGCCCCCCGCGGAGACCGTTGTCCCGAGCGGCTCGAGAGCGTCACGCTCGGACAGATACGACTCGTGTGCCCGTCGATAGGCGGCGGCCAACTCCGCATCCTGGCCCAGCCGCCGGTTCATCTCGCGCATGAGTCCCGTGGTCTCCAACCTGCTGGCCGCCGCCGTGAGCACCGGATGCGTCAGGTAGTACAGGGTCGGAAACGGCGTGCCGTCGGGCAGTCTCGGCGCAGTTTTCACGACGCCGGGTTCACCGTTGGGGCAACGATAGGCGATCGCGAGCACACCCCGGGGTGCACGGCCGAGTTGCCGCGTGACCACCTCCAGATCGGCACGATCAACCACCGGGCTGCTCGGGGTTTGGCGAGGCCGGCGGCAGCGGGCCCGGACGTCCGGGCTCCGGTGCCGGTGGCGCGGCAGGCGGCAGGTGCGGGTCGTCGGCGATCGTGTGCCACAGCGCGGTGTACCAGGGTTCGTTGTTGGTCGCAGTAGCCGCGTCTGACCCCGGTTGCGGCGGCGCCAACGGCGTCGACGGAAGCTGGACCTGAAACGGGATGTCTCCAGGCATCACAAAGCCGAGCCGTTCGCGGGCCTGAGCCGCAATATACGCCGGATCGGCGAGCTTAACCTGCTGTTCCTCCAGGTCAGCGATCTGGCGGCGCAACATGGCCTCGGTCGCAGCCAGTTGTTCCATCTCGGCGCGCTGCGCGAAGTAGGTGCGTACCGGCCTCGCAATGGTCAGCGTCAGCACGCATACAACCGCGGCGAGGATCGCTGCGCGCCGCGCGGTGAACCCCAGCCGCTGTTCGGAGCGCTTCTCGACCGATTCGGTGATCGCCCGTTTGATGGGTTCGACAATGTGCTCATGCGGCGTGCGAGTGGTCTTGCGGCTGGCGTGCGGTGCGGGCGTGGAGGGTTTTGCGGAAGGCTTGGTGGCGCGACCGCCCCGAACCGAGTCGCCGGCCTTCCCCGGGCGCGATGCCGGCGACCGGCGCTTCGATTCGGGCCGTTTCGCTTCGGGCATGTACCTATTTCGTCTCGCACGCGAACCGAGGAAATGCCAGGTCGCCCGCGTAGCGGGCCGCGTCGCCAAGCGCCTCTTCGATCCGCAGCAGCTGGTTGTATTTTGCGACGCGCTCACTGCGAGCAGGCGCGCCCGTCTTGATCTGCCCGCTGCCGATGGCCACCGCGAGGTCGGCGATCATGGTGTCCTCCGTCTCGCCACTGCGGTGACTGATCATCGTGCGGTATCCGCCGTGGTGAGCCAGCGTGACCGCGTCGAGTGTCTCGGTCAACGTCCCGATCTGGTTCACCTTGACCAGCAACGCATTTGCCACGCCCCGTTCGATGCCCTCCTCGAGCCGCTCGGGATTGGTGACAAAGATGTCGTCGCCGACGATTTGCACCCGGTCACCGATCGAGGCCGTCAGCGCGGCCCAGCCGTCCCAATCGTCTTCGGACAGTGGGTCTTCGATCGACACCAGCGGGTAGGCGCCGAGCAGGCCCGCGTAGAACTCGGTCATCTGGTCTGCGGTACGGGTGGTGCCCTCGAAGACGTAGCCGGTGCCGTCGGTGAAGAACTCGGTGGCCGCCGCGTCCAGGGCCAGCGCCACGTCGGCGCCGGGTCGCAAGCCCGCCGACTCGATGGCCCGGCTGATCAGGTCCAACGCCGCGGTGGTGCCGGCCACATCCGGGGCGAAGCCGCCTTCGTCGCCCAGGCCGGTGGACAGCCCCTCCTTTTTCAGGACCGACTTGAGCGCGTGGTACACCTCAGCGCCCCAGCGCAACGCCTCGACGAAGCTGGGCGCGCCAATTGGCGCCACCATGAACTCTTGAATGTCGACAGCGGTATCGGCGTGTGCGCCGCCGTTGAGGATGTTCATCATCGGTACCGGCAGAATGTGCGCGTTTGGCCCCCCGACATAACGGAACAACGGCAGCTCCGCCGAATCCGCCGCCGCCTTGGCAACAGCGAGCGAGACACCCAAGATCGCGTTGCCGCCCAGCCGGGACTTGTCGGGGGTGCCGTCTAGGTCCACCAGCGCCTGGTCGACCAATCGCTGGTCGTCGGCGTTGAGTCCGATGACGGCCGGGCCGATCTCATCAAGAACAGCCTGCACGGCTTTTTGCACGCCTTTGCCGCCGTAGCGATCGCCGCCGTCGCGCAACTCGACGGCCTCGTGCTCCCCGGTCGAGGCGCCCGACGGCACCGCGGCCCGGGCGAATGTCCCGTCGATAAGCGCCACCTCGACCTCCACCGTCGGGTTGCCGCGGGAATCGAGGATCTCTCGGGCCCTAACCTGCTCGATAATCGGCACTGGGTTCTCCTTGCGTCGTAGCTGCTGCACGGACGGTCTTGGGTTGGCTGGCCCCGACCGCTGTTAGCGTAAAGCCTGGGTTAGCGGTTCATCCTGCTACAGCGGATGACCCGCCGCATACGCGGTCGCCCAGTCCCGGACCGCCCGCGCATAGATAACGGAGTTGTTGTAGGCCCTCAGCGCGGTTATCCACCCTCGCGGTGTCGCGAGATCCTTTCCACGCCAGCATAAATAGCCCGCTGCCGAGAGGGCAGCATCATCGATGTTGTCGACGTTGGCGATGCCGTCGTTTCTGGCAGCGACCCCGTACAACCGCCAGGTTTCCGAAATGAACTGCATTGGCCCCATCGCACGCTCCACCGCGGCGTCACCGTCCAGGCCGCCCCCGTCCCTGTCCACGATGCGCAGGGTGCCGCCGGTGCCGTCGAGGCGGACGCCCCGAATCGGGGGGCTTACATCCCCATTGGGCGCAATCGTGGCGCCCCGGTAGGTTCCGTGGTGACTCTCCACCCGCCCGATGCCCGCCAGCGTGGTCCACGCAAGATGACACTTGGGATTCTCGACCTCGGCGACGCGAGCGGCGTAGGCGTAGGCCTCCAGCGCGATGACCGGAATTCCCAATGCCGCAGCACGTTTCTCCGCCCATTCGCGCAACTGATCCGCGGGCCGGCCGCCGGCGTGCGTATCCACCGGCGGCACCGGATCGCCGGGCGGAGGCGGCACGCCGTCGGTGATGAAAAGGCTCAGCTGCCAAGTGCAGCTCGACGCCAACAGCATCGCGGTCGCCCCTATCACGGCGACCGCCCGCAACCAGCGTCTCGGCGACACAACTCTCCCTCGTAGGGCACCTATACCGGCTTCCGTCACGATCATCGTCCCATGGGTTTGTTGACTACCCCGTCGCACTCGGGGCGGTTATCGCATGCCTTTACGTTTCTTGGACCCGCCGCGGGAATCGTTGACAGCAGTTGGCCAATGCGCGAGCCACTCCTGCTCGGTGATCACACCCAGCGGCGTCACATCGAGCTGCTCGGCAACGTTGCTGCCCCGGCGTGCGACGGCAATTGCCCGCTCGGCACAGCGCAGCCTGTCAATAAAGTCCAAAACGGCAGTGCGCAGCGTGTTTTCCGCATCTACGTCAGCTGAAACCGAAACAGAAGTGATCTCATCGGGGATCAGGTGAGCGGGCAGCCCAGCCTTTTGGGCACGCTGAATAACCTTCTGCGCCAGCGCTAATTCCGGCTGGCCCGTATGGACATCGTCGGCTACCGACTTTCGCGCCTTTTCCGAGGCCTTGGCTGCCTCCCATTGCGCCAGTTGATCTTCGAGCGAAATCGATTCGCCCGCAAGTACTCCTGGCGCCCGATTGCCGAGCTTTCGCATCAGTGTGTCGGCGACGTCGTCGATGGTGAACGGCGATTGCGACGCATCCTCAGCGATCCGGGCGTGAAAGAGGACCTGCAGCAAGAGATCACCAAGCTCTTCGCGCAGCTGGTCAACACTGCCGCTGCGGACCGCGTCCAACAGCTCGTAGGTCTCCTCCAGCAGGTATCTGCGCAGCGAGTCGTGAGTCTGCTCACTTTCCCACGGTCCGGCGGTGCGCAGCTTGTCCATCATCGCGACGGCGTCGACGAGTCGTTCGCCACGCTGAGAATCCGGTGCCGAGATCAGCCGGGCACCGGCGGCCAGTCGAGTAATGACAGCAGGATGGTTGGGGTCAGACGACAGCAACACCGGCGCGTCGTTTCCGGCGTGCGCCGAACGAGCCGCTGGTAGCGACCAGGGCACCGCGACCGGCATTTCCTCGGTGTATTGCACCTCGCCGCGCAGGAACTCGATCGCTTCAACAGGCACCAGTGTCGGACGCCGGGGGTCGACCAGGACGACAATCATCACGGTTGTCGCTCCTTAATCGTCGTGTTGCGACCACGGCCGTCTTCGCCTGGCGGGCTAGGGTTCGTTATACCAATATGCTGGCGCGGTTTCCCAGCGAGCGCGGTTATCAAATCGGCCACCATCTGAACCAGCTCGACGTCGCGGATTCGCGGCGCGCCGAGGCCACCGGCTCGCGGAATGGGAACCTGCACGGTGGCCGTCGTGGCACGGTAGTGCGCTCCGGGATACATTCGCTTCAGCCGCACCTGGGCGGAGTCCGGCAGCGTCAACGGGGACAGCCGCACGGTCGCTGCCGACGCCGCCGTCACGTCGGTGATGCCGGAGCCACGGCACAGCAGCCGCAGCCGTGCCACCGCCGCCAGCCGCCGGGCCGGCTCCGGCAGGGCCCCATACCGATCGGTTAGCTCGTCCACAACGGCCGCCACTTCGCGATCAGAGGAGGCGGCCGCCAGCCGCCGGTAGCCCTCCAGCCGCAGCCGATCACTGGCGATGTAGTCCGGTGGCAGGTGCGCGTCAACGGGCAGGTCGATTCGCACATCCTTGGGTTCTTCGGCGGTCCTCACGGTTTGGCCGTCGGCGGCCGCCCGGTACGCGTCCCGGTACGTCTCCAGGGCCTCGCCGACCAACCGCACGTACAGGTCGAATCCGACGCCGGCGACGTGTCCGGACTGCTCGATGCCGAGCACGTTGCCGGCACCGCGGATCTCTAGGTCCTTCAACGCCACGGCCATGCCCGCGCCCAGCTCATTGTTCTGCGCGATCGTCGCCAACCGGTCGTAAGCGGTCTCGGTCAGCGGCACCTGCGGTGGATAGAGGAAATAGGCGTAGCCGCGCTCCCGGCTGCGGCCCACCCGGCCACGCAGCTGGTGCAGCTGGGACAGCCCGAAGGTATCGGCGCGCTCGACGATCAAAGTGTTGGCGTTGGAGATGTCCAGGCCGGTCTCCACGATGGTGGTGCAAACCAGGATGTCATGCTCGCGGTTCCAGAACCGTTGCACGGTGGTCTCCAACAGGTCCTCGGGCATCTGCCCGTGCGCGACCACCACCCGCGCCTCGGGCACCAGCTCACGCACCCGGGCGGCGGCCGCGTCGATCGAGCTGACCCGGTTGTGCACGTAGAACGCCTGCCCGTCGCGCAGCAGCTCCCGGCGCAGCGCCGCGGCGATCTGCTTGTCGTCGTGCGGTCCGACGTAGGTCAGCACCGGGTAGCGCTCCTCGGGCGGCGTCAGGATGGTCGACATCTCGCGAATCCCGGCCAGGCTCATCTCCAACGTGCGCGGGATCGGGGTGGCGCTCATGGTCAGCACGTCGACATGGGTGCGCAGTGACTTGATGTGCTCCTTGTGCTCGACGCCGAACCGCTGCTCCTCGTCGACCACCACCAGGCCCAGATCCTTCCAGCGCACCCCGGTCTGCAGCAGCCGATGGGTGCCGATCACGATGTCCACCGACCCGTCGGCCAGGCCGTCGATCACGGCGCGGGACTCGGCGGCGTCGGTGAACCGCGACAGACCCTTGATGGTCACCGGGAATCCGGACATTCGCTCGCCGAACGTCTGCAGATGCTGGTCGGCCAGCAGCGTGGTGGGCACCAGCACCGCGACCTGTTTACCGTCTTGGACCGCCTTGAACGCCGCCCGCACCGCGATCTCGGTCTTGCCGTAGCCGACATCGCCGCAGATCACCCGGTCCATCGGGATCGGCTTTTCCATGTCCGCCTTGACCTCTTCGATGGCGGTGAGCTGGTCCACGGTCTCGGTGAAGCCGAACGCGTCCTCCAGCTCGGCCTGCCACGGCGTGTCCGGCGAGAACGCATGCCCGGGGCTGGCCTGCCGTTTGGCGTACAGCGAGACCAGCTCGCCCGCGATCTCGCGCACCGCGCGGCGCGCCTTGGTCTTGGTGTTGGCCCAGTCGCTGCCGCCCAGCCGGCTCAGCGCCGGCGCCTGCCCGCCGACATACCGCGACAGCTGGTCCAGCGAATCCATCGGGACATAGAGCTTGTCAGTATTTTTCGCCCCGCCACCCCTCTTGGCCGAGGCATACTCCAGCACCAGATACTCCCGGCGGGCGCCCCCGACCGTGCGCTCGACCATCTCCACGAACCGGCCGATGCCGTGCTGATCGTGCACCACCAGGTCACCGGCCGTCAGCGCCAGCGGGTCGACGATGTTGCGCCGCTTGGCCGCCAGCCGCTTGCCCTCGGCGGCGCTGACCCGGCTGCCGGTCAAATCGGTCTCGGTGATGACGACCAGGTTGGCGCCGGGAATGATGACGCCGTCACGCAGCGGGCCCTGGAGCACCCCGACGACTCCCGGCTTGGGCGCCTGGCCGGGATCGAGCATCCCCGCGGGGGTGTCGGACTCGGACAGCCGTTCCACCACGCGGTGTGCGGTTCCGGTGCCCGGCGCGACCAGCGCGGCGTACCCGCCGGTCGCGATGTGGGCACGTAGCATCGCGAAGATTTCGTCGATGTCACGCTGGTGCCCGCGCGCCGACGGCGCGGCCCGAACGTCCAACTCGATCGCCGACTCGTCGGACAATTGGCTCAACGTCCACCACGGATGACCCGTTCGGGCCGCCGCGGCCCGCACCTGGTCCAGTTCGACGAACCCCGACCCACCCAGTTGTTCGACGTCGACGGGGGCTTGATTTTCTGCAGTTCCCAGCGCCGCGACCGACCACGAGGCTTCCAGGAATTCACGGCCAGTCCTGATCAGATCCGCGGCGCGGGTGCGCACCTTTTCCGGGTCGCACACCAACACCGGCGTGCCGTCGGGCAGCTGATCGGTCAGCAACGCGTGCCCGTCGGACCAGAGCACCGGCAACACCGCCTCCATGCCGTCGACCGCGATGCCCTCGGCGAGCTTCGCCAGCATGTCGGAAGCACTGCCGGTGACGGTGCTCTCGGCCGCGGGATGCCGTGCGGCCAGTTGGGCGGCCCGCGCCCGCACGTCCTCGCTCAGCAGCAGTTCACGGCAGGCGAAGGCAACCAGTGTGTGAATGTCGATCTCCGGAATCGAGCGCTGGTCGGCTACCGAGAACATCCGCATCTCGGTGATCTCGTCGCCCCAGAACTCGACCCGCACCGGATGTTCGGCCGTCGGGGCAAAGATGTCCAGAATCCCGCCGCGCACAGCGAACTCGCCGCGCCGGCCGACCATATCCACCCGGGTATATGCCAGCTCGACCAGCCGCGCCACCACGCCGTCGAAGGGGGATTCGTCGCCAACGGTCAGCGTGAGGGGCTCCATCATGCCCAGCTGCGGCGTCATGGGCTGCAGCAGCGAGCGCACCGAGGTCACCACTACCCCCAGCGGTGGGCCCAGCTGGGCATCGTCGGGGTGGGCCAGCCGGCGCAGCGCCATCAGGCGAGTGCCGACGGTGTCAACACCGGGTGAGAGCCGTTCGTGCGGCAGTGTCTCCCAGGACGGCAACAACGCCACCGCATCCCCGAACACACCACGCAGTTCGGCGGCCAGGTCGTCGGCTTCCCGCCCGGTGGCGGTGACCACCAGCAATGGCCCCTGCCGAGCCAGCGCACTGGCGACCAACAGCCGCGCGCTGGCCGGCGCGATGAGCGTCAATTCGTCGGGTCGACCCCCGGCGCGCTGCATGAGCTGTTGGAATGTCGGCGCGCTCAGCGCCAATTCGACGAGCCCCGCGATCGGGGTATCTGAGCAGGCAGGCCCCGGTGCGGTCATGATGCGGCCATTCTAGGGCGCCGAGGTTAGTCAACATTGGGCCCGGCTTCCCCGCCCGCTACTCGTCCTGTAGCCGCGGATCGGCCTCCAGGTGGGTCAGGCCATTCCAGACCAGGTTGACCAGGTGCGCGGCCACCACTTCCTTCTTCGGTTCGCGCGCATCGAGCCACCATTGCGCCGTCATCGACACCGAACCCACCAATGCTTGCGCATACAGCGGTGCCAGGTCCGGGTCCAGGCCGCGCCGGGCGAAGTCTCCAGCCAGAATCGAGCTGACCTGGCTGACGGCGTCGTTGAGCAGGCTGGAATAGGTGCCCGAGCTGATCGAGGCCGGCGAGTCGCGAATCATGATGCGGAAGCCGTCGGTGCGTTCCTCGACGTAGGTCAGCAACGCCAGCGCGACCCGCTCCACCCGCACCCGGGATCGGTTGTTGGTCAGCGACGAGGTGATTCCGTCCAGCAGCGCCGACATCTCCCGATCGACCACCACCGCGTACAGGCCCTCCTTGCCACCGAAATGTTCGTAGACGACCGGCTTGGATACGTTGGCGCGCTGCGCGATCTCTTCGATCGACGTCCCGTCGTAACCGCGTTCGGCAAACAGCGATCGCGCGATGCCGATGAGCTGGTGACGGCGCTCGGTCCCCGTCATCCTGGCGCGCGTCACCCGCGTCGGGTTTTCCGGCGCCTTATCCGGCCCTTTATCCGGTCCGGCCACATCAACAAGGGTATCGGTTTGCGTGGGGCCGGTGGGTAGACGGCGACAGCGTTGACTGTGCTGACGGCGTTGACACCGTCTAAAGTCACATCGATGTGCAATCCGTCGTGGTGTAATCGGCAGCACCTCTGATTTTGGTTCAGATAGTTCAGGTTCGAGTCCTGGCGACGGAGCTTCAAGGAGGGTTGATGACGTTTCCTGGTGACACCGCGGTCCTGGTCCTAGCGGCCGGGCCCGGGACCCGGATGCGTTCGGACACCCCCAAGGTGCTGCACACACTCGCCGGTCGCAGCATGCTGTCGCATGTACTGCATGCGATCGCCAAGCTGGCGCCGCAGCGTCTAATCGTGGTGCTGGGACACGATCACCAGCGCATCGCGCCGCTAGTCGGTGAACTCGCCGACACCCTAGGCCGAACGATCGACGTCGCCCTGCAGGATCGACCGCTAGGGACCGGGCATGCGGTACTCTGCGGGCTGTCCGCGCTGCCCGATGACTACGCCGGCAACGTCGTGGTCACCTCGGGAGATACCCCGCTGCTGGACGCCGACACGCTGGCCGACTTGATCGCCACCCACCGCGCGGTGTCGGCTGCGGTGACGGTGCTGACCACGACGCTGGATGATCCCTTCGGCTACGGCCGCATCCTGCGCACCCAGGATCACGAAGTCATGGCGATCGTGGAGCAAACCGACGCGACACCATCGCAGCGGGAAATCCGCGAAGTCAACGCCGGCGTCTACGCCTTCGACATCGCCGCGCTGCGGTCCGCACTGAGCCGGCTGAGCTCCAACAACGCCCAACAGGAGCTCTACCTCACCGACGTCATCGCCATCTTGCGCTCCGACGGCCAGACCGTACATGCCAGCCACGTCGACGACAGCGCGTTGGTGGCCGGCGTCAACAATCGCGTCCAGCTGGCCGAGCTGGCCTCCGAACTCAACCGGCGGGTGGTGGCCGCTCACCAGCTGGCCGGCGTCACCGTCGTCGACCCGGCTACCACCTGGATCGACGTCGACGTCACCATCGGCCGCGACACCGTCATTCACCCGGGTACCCAGTTGCTGGGCCGCACCCAGATCGGCGGTCGCTGTGTCGTCGGTCCCGACACCACCCTGACCGACGTCGCCGTCGGCGACGGTGCCTCGGTGGTGCGCACCCACGGTTCGTCGTCGTCGATTGGGGATGGCGCCGCGGTCGGGCCCTTCACCTACCTGCGGCCCGGAACCGCGTTGGGCGCCGACGGCAAGCTGGGCGCGTTCGTCGAGGTCAAGAACTCCACCATCGGCACCGGCACCAAGGTGCCGCACCTGACCTACGTCGGCGACGCCGACATCGGCGAGTACAGCAACATCGGCGCCTCCAGCGTGTTCGTCAACTACGACGGTACGTCCAAACGGCGCACCACCGTCGGTTCGCACGTACGGACCGGGTCCGACACCATGTTCGTGGCCCCAGTAACCATCGGCGACGGCGCGTATACCGGGGCCGGCACAGTGGTGCGGGAGGATGTCCCGCCGGGGGCGCTGGCAGTGTCGGCGGGTCCGCAACGCAACATCGAGAACTGGGTGCAGCGCAAACGCCCCGGCAGCCCAGCGGCTCAGGCCTCAAAAAGAGCCTCAGAAATGGCCTGCCAACAGCCCACACAACCACCCGACGCTGATCAGACACCGTGAAGTCGCATCCCGGCTACCCGGCGACAAATCCGGGCGGTGCGCTACGTACCATGGGTAATCCAATTCGATCCCAAACGGCGAGGGCAGCGCGTTGAGCCACGACTGGACCGATAATCGCAAAAACCTGATGCTCTTTGCCGGCCGCGCCCATCCGGAGCTGGCCGAGCAGGTAGCCAAAGAGCTCGACGTCCACGTCACCTCTCAGGACGCGCGGGAGTTCGCCAACGGCGAGATCTTCGTGCGCTTCCACGAATCGGTACGCGGTTGCGACGCCTTCGTCCTGCAATCCTGCCCGGCACCGGTGAACAGGTGGCTGATGGAACAGCTGATCATGATCGACGCGCTCAAACGGGGCAGCGCCAAACGGATCACCGCCGTCATGCCGTTCTATCCGTATGCCCGGCAAGACAAGAAACACCGTGGCCGCGAACCGATCTCCGCGCGACTGATCGCCGACCTGCTCAAGACCGCGGGCGCCGACCGGATCGTGACGGTCGACCTGCACACCGACCAGATCCAGGGTTTCTTCGACGGGCCGGTCGATCATATGCGCGGTCAGAACCTGCTGACCGGTTACATCAGAGACAACTACCCGGACGGCAACATGGTGGTCGTCTCCCCTGACTCCGGCCGGGTACGCATCGCCGAGAAGTGGGCCGACGCATTAGGTGGTGTTCCCCTCGCCTTCATCCACAAGACCCGTGATCCGCGGGTACCCAACCAAGTGGTGTCCAACCGCGTCGTCGGCGACGTGGCCGGGCGCACCTGTGTCCTGATTGACGACATGATCGACACCGGCGGCACCATCGCCGGCGCGGTGGCATTGCTGCACAACGACGGCGCCGGTGACGTGATCATCGCGGCAACCCACGGCGTGCTCTCCGACCCCGCTGCGCAGCGGCTGGCCTCCTGCGGCGCCCGCGAAGTGATCGTCACGAACACGCTCCCGATCGGCGAAGACAAGCGCTTCCCCCAGCTCACCGTTTTGTCCATCGCGCCGCTGCTGGCCAGCACAATCCGGGCGGTCTTCGAAAACGGCTCAGTAACAGGACTTTTCGACGGGGACGCATAGATGGCAGCCGTCATCCTTGAGGGCATCCGGCGGGCTTGGCCGGTCGACGCTGTCCGCAAGATTCTGTGAGACCCTTGGCGGTCGCGGTCGCGGTAGCCACGCTGGCAATGTCAGCGGTCGCTTGCGGACCGAAATCGCCTGACTTCCAGTCGATTTTGTCCACGAGCCCAACCACCAGCGCCGTCTCGACCACGACGGAAGTGCCGGTCCCGCTGTGGAAGTATCTGGAAAGCGTCGGCGTCACCGGAGAGCCGGTGGCACCGAGCAGCCTGACCGACCTGACCGTGTCGATTCCGACACCACCGGGCTGGGCACCGATGAAAAATCCGAACATCACCCCGAACACGGAGATGATCGCCAAGGGCGAAAGCTATCCAACGGCCATGCTCATGGTGTTCAAGCTGCACCGGGACTTCGATATCGCCGAAGCGCTCAAGCATGGCACTGCCGATGCCCGGCTGTCGACGAACTTCACCGAATTGGACTCCTCGACGGCAGACTTCAACGGGTTTCCGTCCTCGATGATTCAGGGCAGTTATGACCTGCACGGCAGGCGACTGCACACCTGGAACCGGATCGTCTTCCCAACCGGCGCACCGCCGGCCAAGCAGCGCTACCTGGTGCAGCTCACCATCACGAGTCTGGCCAACGAGGCCGTCAAGCACGCTTCCGACATCGAGGCGATCATCGCCGGATTCGTCGTCGCGGCAAAGTAATTGTCCGCACGGTTGGGGCACAGCTATCCGAGCAGCTCACAAGGATCGAATTTCCCCAATGCAGTAGCCATGGGTTAGCCTAGCCGGGCGTCACGGCGAGGGTGGTCGGCGGTCTACAGCAGGCCGGCAGAACACCGTTATCGACGGAGGCCGACAAGCTGTCGCGACCCTGGCCGTGCCCCCAAACGAGGTAACCGAGCCACCCAGGAGCGACATATGGCCAAATCCGCAAGCAACCAGCTGCGCGTCACGGTGCGTACCGAGACCGGCAAGGGCGCGTCCCGGCGGGCCCGGCGCGCCGGCAAGATACCCGCTGTGCTGTATGGCCACGGCGCCGAGCCACAGCACCTGGAGCTGCCCGGACACGACTATGCGGCCGTACTGCGGCATTCCGGCACCAACGCGGTGTTGACCCTCGACATCGCCGGTAAGGAACAGCTGGCACTGACCAAGGCACTTCATATCCATCCGATCCGCCGCACCATCCAGCATGCCGACCTACTGGTCGTGCGCCGTGGCGAGAAGGTCGTCGTCGAAGTCAGCGTGGTCGTCGAGGGCCAGGCCGGACCCGACACCCTGGTCACCCAAGAGACCAACAGCATCGAGATCGAGGCCGAGGCGCTGTCGATTCCCGAGCAGTTGACCGTGTCCATCGAAGGTGCCGAACCAGGCACCCAGCTCACCGCCGGGCAGATCGCGCTGCCGGCCGGTGTCAGCCTGATTTCTGACCCTGATCTGTTGGTGGTCAACGTGGTGAAGGCGCCAACCGCCGAGGAGCTGGAGGGCGAAGTCGCAGGAGCCGAGGAAGCCGAGGAAGCCGCGGTAGAAGCCGGCGAAGCCGAGGCCGCTGGCGAGTCCGAGTAGACGGCTTGCGACATGGCCGAGCCGTTGCTCGTGGTCGGCCTCGGCAACCCTGGAGCCAATTACGCCCGTACCCGGCACAACCTCGGGTTCGTGGTCGCCGATCTGCTCGCCGCGCGACTAGGCGCGAAGTTCAAGGCACACAAGCGTTCCGGCGCCGAAGTCGCCACTGGTAGATCAGCCGGGCGCTCCCTGGTTTTGGCCAAGCCGCGCTGCTACATGAACGAGTCCGGCCGCCAGATAGGGCCGCTGGCGAAGTTCTACTCGGTGGCGCCGGCCAACATCATCGTCATCCACGACGACCTTGACCTCGAGTTCGGCCGCATCCGGCTCAAGATCGGCGGCGGCGAAGGCGGCCACAACGGGTTGCGCTCGGTGGTGGCCGCGCTGGGTACCAAAGACTTTCAGCGGGTGCGTATCGGGATCGGCCGCCCGCCCGGCCGCAAGGACCCGGCGGCGTTTGTGTTGGAGAACTTTACCCCGGCCGAGCGCGCCGAGGTCCCCACGATCTGCGAGCAGGCCGCCGATGCCACCGAGCTGCTTATCGAACAGGGCATGGAGCCCGCACAAAACCGCGTCCACGCCTGGTAACGACCCGCGTGAGCAGACGCAAAATCCCCTCGCAACCGGCGTGTCGAGGGGATTTTGCGTCTGCTCGGCGGCCTTAGGTGACCAGGGTGACGGAGTTGGCCCGACGCAGCTTGCCCGACGGCGTCTTCGGAATGGTCCCGGGTCCAAGAACCACGACGTTGCGAGGCCGCACGTCGACCTCGGCAACCACCTCGTGGGCCACTTGATGCTCGATGCGACGAACCTCGGCGGGATCCTCGAAGGCGTTCGACTCGACCGCGACGGCAAAGGATTCGCGCGAATGTCCGGCATCGAGACGCACGGCCACCGCGCAACCCGGACGAACGCCGTCGACGCGGCCGGCCGCCCGCTCGATGTCGGTCGGGTAAATATTGCGCCCGGCCATGATGATGACATCCTTGACGCGGCCACATACCACCACGTGGCCCTCCTCGGTGAGGTAGCCGAGGTCGCCCGTGTCGTACCAGCCATGCTCGTCTTGGGCCGGGATGAAGCCACCCATAGTCAGGTAGCCGGGAGTTAGCGACTCGCCGCGCAGCTCGATGACACCCACGCCGCGGGCGGGCATGACATCGCCCTGTTCGTCGATGATGCGGGCCTCTAGGTCCTGCAGCAGCGGACCTAGCGTGGCCAGCCTGCGGGTATTGCCTTTGGTGGCGGGAACGGCCCGGCGCAGAGCCGCCAGCAGGTCGGCGTCAACCTCGTCCACGACGAGGCCGGCGTTGCACTCCGAGAAGGACACCGCCAGCGTGGTCTCGGCCATGCCGTAGGCCGGCAGGATCGCTGAGGGCCTCAGGCCGAACGGCTTGCCCGCGTCGAGCAGGTCCTCGACGTCGGCGGGTTCGACGGGCTCGGCGCCGGACAGCGCGAAGCGTAGGGTCGACAGATCGAAGTCGCCGGGCTTGGCCTGGCGCCGCAACCGCTTGGCGAGCAGCGCGTAGGCGAAGTTGGGCGCCGCGGTCATGGTGCCCTGGTACTTGTCGATGAGCTTCGCCCACAGCAGCGTGTCGCGCAGGAAGTCCATTGGCGTGACCTTGACCAGCTCCGCACCGAAGAACATCGGGATAGTCAAGAAGCCCACCATGCCCATGTCATGGAAGCAGGGCAACCAGCTGACCATGACGTCCTTGTCGACGTCATACTGGGCGCCGACGAACATTGCCTCGGCGTTGGAGTAGATGTTGCGGTGGGTGATCTGGACGGCTTTAGGGGAGCCGGTAGATCCGGACGTCAGCTGCATCAACGCCAGGTCGTCCTCGCCGACCTCGATGGGGCCGATCGGATCCGACGCCAAAAGGTCAGCGACGGTAAGGACCTGCATGCCTTTCTGCTCAAGGATGGGAATGGCCACGAGGAAGGGCTCGGAGACGATCACGGCCTTGGCCTCGATCATGCCGATGACGGTCATGGTGTCCTCGGCCCACACGGCCAAGTCGGTGCGCGGTGTGGGCTGGTGCAGCATGGTCAGGCTGGCCCCGCGCATCCACAGGGCCTGCGCCGTGGGGGCGATCTCCACCGGGAAGCCGGCCAGCACCCCAACAACGTCACCAAGACCGACACCCGCGGCGGCCAGGCCGCCCGCGATGCAACGAGCACGCTCATGGACCTCGCCCCAGGTGTGGCGGACGGGCATGTGCGGTTCACCTGTGACCATGCCCGTCGTCGCGGTGCGGGCATTGTGGAACATCTTCTCGGTGAACCTGCTCAAGGCAACCTCCTCGGTTCCGGTGCTGTCCCCAAGGTCCGGGTTTTCATGGTCCGCCTACCGGATGCCACATCGCGACAGGCGCGCGCACACAGTTGGGGAGCGGTTGGGTCTCGGTTCGGTGATGAGCCCACGACCCAACACCGCGGATTATCTTAAGCAACTCTTAAGTAGCTGCCAAACTCTGCCGAGGTTTGAGGGCGATGTCACAGCTTGGTCACAGCCTTTGCCGTACTCCCCGCGGTGAACTGCGAGGATTCCCGTGCCGACGGGTTGTCTCGATGGCCGTTGATGCAGCTATCGCCGTGAGCTGGCCGGTAGCGGAGGCTCTCGCCGAGCGGCTCTGTCGCATCATGGTATGGCTTTTGCGCCTGGCTTTGATGCGCGCCACCGACCTCGCGAGGGCGGATGCCTGCGGCCCTACCGCTGGCATGCTGGTGCGCCAGCCGATCGACCCACCGGCCTCGGCACGCGCGGATACCCCTGGCCGCCCGAGGCATGCTCCCAAGAATTCGGTCACACTTCGGTCGGCGCAGACACCACGCGGGCGCCGGGTACCGGCCCGGTGGCGACTCGAACGGTGCGACAAACTCCCGCCCCCGACAGCTGCGCGCCGACATCGATCGCCGAGCTCGCCGAGGTGCACAGGAAGGCACACGTGGGACCCGAACCGGACACGATGCCTGCGAGCGCGCCGGCCTCCACACCGGCGCGTAACGCACGAGCCAGCGCCGGGTCCAGGCTCACCGCGGCCGCTTGCATTTCATTACCCAGCAACGGCGCCAGCTGATCCGGATCACCCGCAGCTAAGGCAGCCAGAACCGGCCCGGGCTCACCAAGCCGGGGCGGATCCCCCACCTCCCTGAGCCGGTCGAGCTCGTTGTACACCGCGGAGGTGAGCAACCCGCTGTCGGCGAACGCCAGGACCCAGTGGAAGGTGTTGCGGGATAACACGGTGGCCAACTCCTCGCCGCGACCCGTCCCCAGCGCGGTACCACCATGCAGGGCAAACGGCACATCGCTGCCTAGCCGCGCGGCGAGCATGCGCAGGTCGCGGCGGGGCACATTGAGTTCCCACAACGAGTTCATCGCAACCAGGACCGCCGCAGCGTCCGCGCTGCCACCGGCCATGCCGCCGGCGACCGGAATGGATTTGTCGATCATGATCGAGACGTCCGGCGCCCGGCCCACGTGTTCGGCCATCAGCTCGGCCGCCTGCCAGGCGAGATTGCGTTCGTCGGTCGGCAGCTGGTCGGCCCCCTCGCCGACCAACTCGAGCGAGAGCACATCAGCGTTACGAACGGTTACCTCGTCGACCAGCGAGACGGCATGAAATACCGTGGTCAGCTCGTGATAGCCGTCCTCGCGGCGATCGCCGACCGCCAGATAGAGGTTGACCTTTCCGGGCACCCGAACGGTGACCGACCCGGTGGGCACCCACAATTCAGCGGTGTTGCCGTCAGATGCGGACACCGCAGCAGACTATCGCTGTGACGCGCCGACCACACGCGGCGGCGCCCCGTCAGCTCGCCGACGCGTGCCCCGAAATGTCCGGCGCCCTGGCGTCCCGGCCGGTGCTGGTGGCCTCGTCGGAGCCGCCGGACCGTCGCAGCAGCCGCACGAAGTCGTCGATGGACAGCGTCTCACCGCGACGGGCGGGGTCGATGCTGGCCGCCAACAATCGATTCGCCGACTCGCTTCCCGAGCCCGCCCACTGCACAAACGCGTTGCGAGAAGTCTTGCGCCGCTGCGCGAATGCGATGTCCACGAGTTCGAATACCCGCCGTCGAAAAGCGTCGTCGGTGGGCCAGGGCGAGGTCTCATATCGATCGATGCGTACCAGCCCGGAATAGACACGCGGAATGGGCCAGAAAACGGTCGGCGACACCATGCCGCAGCGGCGAACCCGCCCGAAGAAGCGCAGCTTAACGCTGGGCACGCCGTACTCTTTGCTGCCCGGCTCGGCGGCGAGCCGTTCGGCGACCTCGGCCTGCACCATCACCGTCACGACACGGATCGACGGGAACTCGACAAGCAGATGCAACAACGCCGGTACCGCTACGTTGTACGGCAGATTGGCAACCACCGCGGTCGGCGCCGCGGCTAGATCCTCCCGGCGCAGGGCCAGGACGTCGCGATTGACCACCGTTAGTCGGTGAACCTCGCTGTGCGAGTGCTCCGCCACGGTCTGTTGCAGCCGAGAAGCCAGTAGTGGATCGATCTCGACCGCGGTGACGGTCGCGCCGCGGTCGAGCAGTGCCAGGGTCAGCGATCCCAGGCCCGGCCCGACCTCCAAAACCAGGTCGGAACGGCTGACCCCGGAGGCGGCAACCACCCGTCGCACCGTGTTGGCGTCGTGCACGAAGTTCTGTCCGAGAGATTTGCGCGGCCGAAAGTCGAGCTCTTTGGCCAGCCGCCTGATCTCAGTGCGCCCGAGCAGCCGGATGGTCAGCGCGCACCCGCTCGTGCAGCACATACCGGCCAGGCGCCCCAACCTTGACGCAGTCGGGTCACCTCGGCAACGGCGATCTGCTCTTCGCGGGTGGCGAGGTCAGCGCGGGGTGCATACCGCAGCCCGCCGTTGGCCTCCCAGGTGCCCTGGTCAAACTGCACACCACCGTAATACCCGTTGCCGGTGTTGATCGCCCAGTTGCCACCGGCCTCACAGCCGGCGATCGCGTCCCAGATGCTTCCGTCGATCACCGGGGGCACCTCGGTACCGGGCTTGGTGCCCACCCGCACCACGGCTTCGTGGGCCGGGGTCACCACGACGTTGGCGACGGGCAAACGGCCGGTCTCGACGCCGTTGACCTCAGCTACCGCGAACGTCACATCCTGGGTCCCCGGAACCCCCGGGTCTTCGACGACCTCCCGGCTCATGTTCATCTCCGGGTCCTCGACACGACGCGCGTTCGGCGGCAGCGGCAGCCGCTCGGTGACCTTCTTGATCCGATTGCGGGTCACCTGGATCTGCATGCCTTCGACGATCGGGGCCGTCGCGGCGGGCACCACGTGGTCGCTTTGCAACAGCGGCACGCCGGCCGCACTCAGCAGCCCCGCGACATTGGGGGCCGGCAAGTGCACCGTGCGCACCAACCCGCCGTCGTTGAGCTGCACCGTCTTGGCGCTGACGACCGGTAGCGCCATCCCGGACAGCGGGACGCGGCTGGCGCGAGAAGCCGCGGCCGGCGCCGTGTCGGTCATCGCGAGTTGGGCCAGCGCCTCGTCCACCGTCGACGCGGTCGTCCACACCTGCTTAGCGTCGTGACCATCCAGCGAGATCTGCAGCGGACGGCTACGCCGCAGCACGATGGTGTCGGCGTCATGGACCTGCACGCCGGCCGCGGGATACAGGTCGTCGCGGTCGTCGACTGAGAACCCGTTCTCTTCGACGATGTCGATCACCCGCGATTTCATCGTGGTCACCCGCATCGCGGTTCCGTCGACGGTCAACGTCACCGTTTTGCATGCGGCGACCGCATAGCCACCGGCGAACGCCAACACCAGCAGCAGCGCACCGACTACCAGGCGCAACATCGGTGATTGGGTCTGATGAAGTTTGGTAAGTAGAGTCAACGCGCTATATCCCCGACCTCGGCAACACTCAACCACCTACACAGCGAACAAAAAGCAAAATGGGCCCTCCGAAACCTAGAGGCCCCACCCGTTCGATCACAAGACGGTAACGAACCGGCCAATGTTGAGCAACTCCGGCGCGCGGGTGTTATGGGCCGCTCGGCGCGCTCATTGGCGCATCCACCCTAGCCCATAAGCTCGGCGAGCGTTGCTTGTGGTGATGAGCGCCACCTCTTCGGGGCGCCGATTGACCAGTTCAGCCAGCGCCCGCACGGTATAGGGCAGGCAGTACGGTTCGTTCGCCAAGCCCCGGTGGGGATGCGGGGTCAAATACGGTGCATCGGTTTCCACCAAAAGCTGCTCCACCGGCATCAGCGGGACGGCTTCCCGTAGTTCACGGGCGGTACGGAAGCTCACCGTCCCGGACAGGCTGAGCAGCCACCCGGCGTCCACACACGTGCGGGCCATCGCCGCGTCCGACGAGAAGCAGTGCAAGATCACGGTGTCCGGCGCGCCCTCGGCCCGCAGCACGTCCAGCACGTCGCGGTCGGCCTGACGATTGTGGATCATCAGCGGTTTACCGGTCCGCTTGGCCAGATCGATATGCCAGGCAAAGGCCTCCCGCTGGACGTGCGGCTCCGCACACCCGTCCAGGCGACCCGGCCAGTACATGTCGATTCCGGTCTCACCGACGGCCACCACCCTGGGGTGGGCAACCAATCGCTCGAGCTCGGCACGGGCAGCGTCGGTGAGCGCATCGGCGCGGGTCGGGTGCAACGCCACCGCGGCATAGACTCGCCGATCCCATTCGGCCGCGCGGGTGACCCAGCGCGCGGACTCCAGGTCGTCGGCGACGGTGACCACCGCGGTCACGCCGGCCGCGGCGGCTCGCTCGACGAGCGACCGCACCGTATCGGCGTCTCGTGCACCGCACGCGTCGAGATGGGTGTGGGCGTCGACCAACGGCGCCAGGGGTTCCGGAGCGGGCGGTGGATCTCGTCTGGCTGGGCGGTCGGAGCTCACCCGCACACAATAGGGTGGTGTCGAAATGAAGCCCTATTACGTCACCACCGCGATCGCATATCCCAACGCTGCACCCCACGTAGGTCACGCCTACGAATACATCGCCACCGACGCGATCGCCCGGTTCAAACGGCTGGATCGCTATGACGTGCGCTTCCTGACCGGGACCGACGAGCATGGCCTGAAGGTCGCACAAGCCGCCGCGGCAGCGGGCGTGCCCACCGCGGCGCTTGCCCGGCGCAATTCCGACGTGTTTCAGCGCATGCAGGAGGCGCTGAACATCTCCTTCGACCGATTCATCCGCACTACCGATGCCGACCACCACGAGGCGTCCAAGGAACTCTGGCGACGGATGTCGGCGGCCGGCGACATCTATCTGGACAACTATTCCGGGTGGTACTCGGTGCGCGACGAGCGGTTCTTCGTCGAATCGGAGACCCAACTTGTCGACGGCACGCGCCTGACGGTAGAGACCGGCACGCCGGTGACCTGGACCGAGGAGCAGACCTACTTCTTCCGGCTGTCGGCCTATACCGACAAGCTGCTGGCCCACTATCACGCCAACCCCGACTTCATCGCGCCGGAGACGCGGCGCAACGAAGTGATCAGCTTCGTCTCCGGCGGCCTGGACGACCTGTCGATCTCGCGCACCTCGTTTGACTGGGGTGTGCAGGTGCCCGAGCACCCCGACCACGTCATGTACGTCTGGGTCGACGCGCTGACCAATTACCTGACCGGGGCGGGCTTCCCGGATACCGACTCGGAGTTGTTCCGCCGCTACTGGCCCGCCGATTTGCACATGATCGGCAAGGACATCATCAGGTTTCATGCCGTCTATTGGCCGGCGTTTTTGATGTCAGCCGGAATCGAGTTGCCGCGAAGGATCTTCGCGCACGGGTTCTTGCACAACCGCGGCGAGAAGATGAGTAAATCGGTGGGCAACATCGTCGACCCGGTTGCCCTGGCGGAAGCGCTCGGGGTGGACCAGGTCCGCTACTTCCTGTTGCGGGAGGTCCCGTTCGGCCAGGACGGCAGTTACAGCGACGAGGCCATCGTCACTCGGATCAACACCGATCTGGCCAACGAGCTCGGCAACTTGGCCCAACGCTCGTTGTCGATGGTGGCCAAAAACCTTGACGGCAGGGTGCCCAACCCGGGTGAGTTCGCCGACGCCGACGCCGCGCTGCTTGCGACCGCCGATGGCTTGTTGGAGCGAGTGCGCGGTCACTTCGACGCACAGGCGATGCACCTGGCGCTGGAGGCGATCTGGCTGATGCTCGGCGACGCGAACAAGTACTTTTCGGTGCAGCAGCCGTGGGTACTGCGCAAGAGCGAGTCCGAAGCCGATCAGGCCCGGTTCCGCACCACGCTCTACGTCACCTGCGAGGTAGTCCGCATCGCGGCACTGCTGATCCAGCCGGTGATGCCGGAGTCGGCCGGCAAAATTTTGGACCTGCTCGGCCAGGCCCCAAACCAGCGGTCGTTCGCCGCCGTAGGTGTTCGGCTGACCCCCGGCACAGCGCTGCCGCCGCCCACCGGGGTATTTCCCCGCTACCAGCCGCCGCAACCACCCGAAGGCAAGTGAGCGGACCGCAGCGACGGGAAAGCCACCTACGAAGCGTTGACCGCGGTCTGCGCGTCGCGTGGGATGTCGAGCGTGGCGACGGGATAAAACCCGGAATCGTCGCGGCCGTCGCGGGACAACAGCATGGGCGGATAGTTCACCACATGGGAGCCGTTCGGTTTGTGCTGTTGCCAGTCGATCGCGGCCCGCAGCGTGTAGTGGCCCGCGGGCAAGCCGGACAGATCAACGCGAACCGTCTCGGCGACCGACGCCGGTGTCGGCTGGTCGCTGCTGCGATCGCCGCGCTGGTCGGAGACCAGCGTCTTCAGGTCCACCGCTGCCGGCAGCGTCCGAACCACCTGTCCGGTGGAATCCACCAGCCGGTAGCCGGGCACCCACTTTTCGGTGGCGGCAGCAGCGCCGTAGTTGGTCCAGGTGACCGAGATCGTCGCGACCTTGCCCGCTAGCGCTTGCGACCCCGGCTGCGCTTCGACCGAGTACCGATAGCCTGCGGCGGCGTTAGCTTGCGCCCACACCAGGTACAACGCGGGGTCCATCGGCGAGGTCGCCGTCTGGTCGGGGAAGTTAACGCTCGACGTCATCGACACGTGATACCTGATGACGTCGCGCAGGCCCTTCTCGTAGTAAGCCCGCGGCGAACTGCCGGTCGGCAACTCGCACCACTCGGTGATCACCGGCGCCGTTGCCAGCCGCTGCCGCAGCGCGGCGACCACCGGGTCTTTGGTCTGCACATAGTGCGAAGTGCTGGACTCGGCCCAGGCCGGCAACGGCGCGTCGACGCCCAGGCAATCCGAGCGGACACCCACCGGCGCGGCAAGCTTGTTGGTGACCTCGTCGGCGAACAGTTCTCGCACGATTTCCGGATTAGCGGGACTGGTCACCAGTTGGGTATGCGGGAAGGCGCTGACGTTCGCCGCGATTAGCTGTTTGATGGACGCGGTGGTGATGTTCTGATCACGGAACTGGCTGTAATAGCCCAGGGTCGCCACGCTTTCATCCGGGCCCGGACCCGGCGCACCGAGCGTGTCGCGCAGGTATGCGACGTGATTTTCGCTGAAGTCCCCGTACCCGGAGAACTCGAACACGCTGAGGCGCTCGTCACCGTCGTAGCGGCGACCAAGCGCGGCGAGCAACTGCGCAAAATCGTTAAGATAGGTCGAATCGTTGAAATTCGGCACCACCTGCACCACCCCGGTCGAGGGATCGGTCGCCGGCCCTGGATAACTGGTGTTGGTGCTGGCGATAGCGCGCTCCCAGTCGGGAATCGCGATGTTAGTGCCGTCCGGATAGGAAGCCTTGCAGCACGAGCTGTAGGCGTACACCCGCAGCGTCAGCCGCATGCCGCGGTCGGCGAGCCTGGTCAACGCGTTGTCGATCACGCTGAAGTCGTACTTGCGGTCGTCCGGAGCATCCGGGGGCAGAGTGCGCGGATCCGTAGGCTGCAGCTGCCGCCAGGAGACTCGCAAACTCGCGTCGTAGGACGCGGGCCAAGGCGGATAGCGTTGCTGCGCGGGGTTCCCCTGCGGAAACAGCGGTTCCATGAGGTCTTCGTACTGACCGCGCAACGGGTTGGGTATCTCCTGCGCCGTCGACGGTATGGCCGGACTTCCCATTGCGTTCAGTGGACCGCGGTGGCTCGCGCTGCTGCTGCAACCGTTGAGCGGCCCACCGAGCACCAGCGCTAAGCACACGACAACGCCGAGCGTGCTTTTCCTACTTCTTAAAACCATCGCTACTTCAAGATCACACCGAGCGTCAACGTCTCGCGGTCAGCGAGAATCGGCATTGGCATTGGCTGCTCGCACAGCAACACCCCCCGGGACGGAGACCGGAGCCGGTCACGGATTGAACTTAGCGTGGGAGCTTAGCACGCGGACGAAATCCCCACGCAGCCACTTGCGCTGCGAAAATCCACAGTTCTGTCAAGCTAGAACGGTGCGAATCGACCGACTCGGCGATCTTGGCGGAGCGCCTGCGGTGCTGCGGGCGGTCGGCCGCGCCACCAGTCGACTCGACTTGCCACCACCGGCGGCGCTGACCGGCGAATGGTTCGGTGCGCTGGCGGTGATCGCACCGAGTGTGTCTATACAACCGGTCAGCGGCGACGACGTGTTCTCGGGCCCGCCGGGCACCGGCGGGCCCGATGCCACCGGGGCGGTGGGCGGCGGCTGGGTCGGCTACCTGTCCTACCCGGACGCCGGCGCCGACGGGCGACCCCACCGGATCCCCGAGGCCGCCGGCGGCTGGACCGATTGCGTGCTGCGCCGCGACCGCGACGGCCAGTGGTGGTATGAGAGCCTGTCCGGTGCGCCGATAGCGGACTGGCTGGCCAGCGCGTTGGCGACCACTCGGGCATCGGTCGCCAGACCGGCACCGGCATGCCGGATCGACTGGGAACCGGCCGACCGGGCAGCGCACCGCGACGGGGTACTGGCGTGTCTGGAAGCTATCGGCGCGGGCGAGGTCTATCAAGCGTGCGTGTGCACCCAATTCGCCGGGACGGTCACCGGATCCCCGCTGGACTTCTTCATCGACGGGTTCGGTCGTACCGCTCCGTCCCGGTCCGCCTTTGTCGCCGGACCGTGGGGAGCCGTCGCATCGCTATCCCCGGAGCTATTCCTGCGCCGCCGCGGGTCCGTGGTGACATCGAGCCCGATCAAGGGCACGCTGCCGCTGGACGCCCCGCCGTCGGCGCTGCGGGCATCGGCCAAAGAGGTGGCCGAGAACATCATGATCGTGGATCTGGTCCGCAACGACCTCGGCCGGGTAGCGGTTACCGGTACCGTGACGGTGCCCGAGCTGTTGGTGGTGCGACCAGCGCCGGGAGTGTGGCACCTGGTGTCCACGGTGTCGGCGCGGGTTCCGCTCGAGGAACCGATGTCAGCGCTGCTCGACGCCGCCTTCCCGCCGGCCTCGGTCACCGGCACACCTAAACTGCGGGCTCGCCAATTGATTTCACAATGGGAGCGATATCGCCGCGGGATATATTGCGGCACAGTCGGTTTGGCGTCACCGGTCGCCGGATGCGAGCTCAACGTCGCAATCCGCACCGTCGAATTCGATACCGCAGGCAACGCCGTGCTGGGCGTTGGCGGCGGGATCACCGCCGACTCCGATCCGGACGCCGAATGGGCGGAGTGCCTGCACAAAGCCGCTCCCATCGTCGGGCTGCCGGCCGCCACGCGCACCACCCCGGCTCGGTTAGCCAGCAAAGTGCGGTAGCCCAGCGGGCGGCGGAAATTGGCATAACGCCCACATGGTGTGCCGGGTGCGCCTAAGCTCGGGCCATCGACGCGTGTCTATCTCGTGTCGAGTTCGAGAGGGGTTTGTAATGAGACTCGCGATCGTGGGCACCGCGGCTGCTGCCGCGATAGGGGGAACGCTGGCGGTGGCACCGTTGACGTTGTCCACCCCGGAGCGGGTCGCGGGCGGCACCTGCAGCGCCGGCCAGCAGTGCGATCGGCTGGCTGCGGTCCTGATGCCCGACACCGCGACACCATCGGGGCCGGCCGCAGCGGAGCACGCGGTGCCGGCGCCGTTCGAGCCGGTCGCCGACACGATCGCGCCGGGATTGGTTCCGCGGCCGGGTGTACCGGCGGCTGCCGCCGTGCCAAGGGTGGGCCCGCCAGCCGTTCCCGGCCTACCCAACATTCCCGGTGCGGCCGGCCCGGCCCTGCCTCCCCCACCGGCCCTGCCGAACCTGGCCGCGCCGAGCGTACCTGGCGTCGGCATCCCGGGCATCGGCATCCCGGGCATCGGCATCCCGGGCATCGGCATCCCCGGCGTACCCGACCCAATCACCGGGGTGAACACCGCTGCCGCGGTCGTGAACGGTGTCCTGGGTGTGGGAGGCACGGCGGCGGGGGTGGTGACCGCGAGCGCGGTGGCCGTCACCTATCTCGTGCTTGCGGTTAACGCGCTGGAGTCTTCCGGCATCCTGCCGACGGCCCGCGGAACAGCCAGCACGGTGGCCTCCCTGCTGCTGCCCGGGGCGCAATCGGCGGCGGCCGCTCTGCCGGCTGTGGGGCTGCCCGCCCTGCCGGGCGTGACGCCGGCGAGTCTGCTCGCGATGGCGGCGGCCGCCGGCCTGCCAGGCGTGGGTTTTCCGAGTCTGCCAGGTGTGTCGCCGACCGACCTGATGGCGATGGCGGCCGCGGCCGGTCTGCCGACGAGTTTGCCGGGTCTGGCGGGGATGTCGCCGGCGGAGCTGACGGCGCTGGTGGCAGGTGGTCTGCCGATGCTGGCGGCCGCTGGTCTGCCGGCTGGTCTGGCGGGGGTGGATCCGGCGACGCTGGCTGCGGCGCTGCCGGCGCTGGCGGCAGGTGGTCTACCGCCGGGCCTCCCGGCGCTGCCAGGCGTGGATCCTGCGGCGCTGGCTGCGGCGCTGCCGGCGCTGGCGGCCGGCCTGCCGGCACTGCCAGCGGGTCTGCCGCCGTTACCGGCCGTGCCCGCATTGCCGGCACCTCCCCCACTGCCGGGACCGCCTCCGCTGCCGGCGCTCCCGTCGCGTCTGTGCACACCCGGATTCGGTCCCATCGGGGTGTGTATCCCCTAACCTGACCGACTACGGCTGCGCTGGCCCGCCGGTTTCCCGCCGTGATTGCAGCACCGCGTCGTAAAGCTGGCGGGTGCGCACCCCCGGATGTGCCGCCGCTACCTCGCTGCAGGCGTCCTTGACACGAATACCCGCCGCGACGAACTCCTCCACTTGGGCTATCAGCGACGACAGTTCGGCGTGGGGGGCGGCGCCCGCCACCACCACGGTGATCTCGCCGAGCACACCACCGGCCGCCCAGATCGCCAACTCGTCAAGCGATCCGCGCACCACTTCCTCATGCACCTTGGTCAGCTCCCGGCAGATCGCCGCCGGACGGGCACCACCGAGCTGCTCGACGGCATCGTTAAGGCACGCAGCCAACCGGCGCGGGGATTCGAAGAAAACACAGGTGCGCCGCTCCTCGGCCAGTTCGGCCAGCCAGGCCCGGCGCGCCGCACCCTTGCGCGGGGCGAAACCCTCGAAGCAGAACTTCTCCGCCGGCAGACCGGACATCACCAGCGCGGTGGTCACCGCGGACGGCCCGGGTAAACACGTCACCGAAACCCCCGCGTCGATGCACGCCGCGACCAGCCGATAGCCGGGATCGCTGATCACCGGGGTCCCGGCGTCACTGACCACCAGCACCGTCGCACCGTTATTGATCGCGTCGAGAAGGGCCGTCACGCGCAACGCCTCCACCCGGTCGAACAGGCTGACCACCCGTCCACCAATCCGGATGTCAAGAGCCTTGGCCAATTTCCGCACCCGCCGGGTGTCCTCGGCCGCCACCACATCGGCGGTGGCCAACGCGGCCGCCAGGCGTGGTGACGCATCCGACGGCTGGCCCAGCGGGGTGGCGCCGAGCAACAGGCGACCAGAGGACATGACGGACAGCCTACGATCGACACCGATGACCGCCCGGCCCCCAGAATCCTGTGTCCTGGCCAAGGACCGCCCCGAGGAGCCTGTGGTACCCGTCGTCAGCCCCGGCCCGCTGGTGCCGGTCGCGGATTTCGGGCCCCTGGACCGGTTACGCGGCTGGATCGTGACCGGCCTGATCACGCTGCTGGCCACGGTGACCCGGTTCCTGAACCTGGGCTCGCTGACCGATGCCGGCACCCCCATCTTCGACGAGAAGCATTACGCACCCCAGGCCTGGCAGGTGCTGAACAACCATGGGGTGGAAGACAACCCCGGGTACGGCCTGGTGGTTCACCCGCCGGTCGGTAAGCAGCTGATCGCGATCGGGGAGGCCATCTTCGGTTACAACGGATTCGGCTGGCGGTTCACCGGCGCCCTGCTGGGTGTGGTCCTGGTGGCGCTGGTGGTGCGGATCGTGCGGCGGATCAGCCGGTCGACATTGGTCGGCGCCATCGCCGGGGTGCTGCTGATCTGCGACGGGGTCAGCTTCGTCACCGCGCGGACCGCGCTGCTGGACGGCTTCCTGACGTTCTTCGTCGTCGCGGCGTTCGGCGCGCTCATCGTCGACCGCGATCAGGTTCGCGAACGGATGCACATCGCTCTGCTGGCCGGCCGCAGCGCCGCCACCGTGTGGGGACCGCGGGTGGGTGTGCGCTGGTGGCGGTTCGGCGCCGGGGTGCTGCTGGGATTGGCTTGCGCCACCAAGTGGTCCGGCGTGTACTTCGTGCTGTTCTTCGGCGCGATGGCGCTGGCGTTCGACGTGGCGGCGCGACGTCAGTACCAAGTGCAAAGACCGTGGCTGGGGACAGTGCGGCGTGACGTGCTTCCCAGCGGGTATGCGCTGGGGTTGATCCCGTTCGCGGTCTATCTGGCCACCTACGCTCCGTGGTTCGCGTCCGAGACCGCGATCGATCGGCATGCGGTCGGTCAAGCGGTCGGTCGCAACTCGGTTGTTCCGCTGCCCGACGCCGTGCGCTCGCTCTGGCACTACACCGCCAAAGCGTTCCACTTCCACGCGGGCCTGACGAATTCCGCAGGCAACTACCACCCTTGGGAATCCAAACCGTGGACCTGGCCCATGTCGTTGCGGCCGGTGCTGTACGCCATCGACCAGCAAGACGTTGCAGGCTGCGGCGCACAGTCGTGCGTCAAGGCCGAGATGCTGGTCGGCACGCCCGCGATGTGGTGGCTGGCGGTGCCAGTCCTGGCATACGCGGGGTGGCGTATGTTTGTGCGCCGGGACTGGCGTTATGCGGTGGTCCTGGTCGGCTACTGCGCCGGTTGGCTGCCGTGGTTCGCCGACATCGACCGGCAGATGTACTTCTTCTACGCAGCGACCATGGCGCCATTTCTGGTGATGGGCATTTCGCTGGTTCTCGGCGATATCCTCTATCACCCCGGTCAGGGCTCCGAACGACGCACACTGGGGCTGATCGTCGTCTGCTGCTACGTGGCCCTCGTGGTGACGAACTTTGCGTGGCTGTATCCGGTGCTCACCGGTCTGCCAATCTCACAACAGACCTGGAACCTGGAGATCTGGCTGCCCAGCTGGCGGTGATCTGCGGCGCCGCCAGGCGCCGAAATCGCCACTCCTAAAGCGGATCGCGGGCGGCCGGACAGGACATGCAGCGGGGCCCGCCACGGCCGGTACCCAATTCGGAGCCGGCGATGGTAAGCACTTCGATGCCCGCGTCCTGCAGGCGGGCGTTGGTCTGTACGTTGCGCTCGTAGGCGACAACGACACCGGGCGCCAACGCCAACGTGTTGTTGCCGTCGTCCCACTGTTCGCGTTCAGCGACGACGGGGTCCATTCCGGTATGAATTACCCGCAGCTTGTCGATTCCCATCGCCTTGGCAGCCGCCTCCGCGAACGGGGCCGCATCGCCGATGGTCACGCCGTCGGGTGTGCGCTGGATCGTGAACGCCTCGAGCGTGTCGACAACGTTGGCGTACATCACCATCGTATCGGTGTCGACCATCGTGCACACCGTGTCCAGATGCATTTGCGCGCGCTGCTGAGCGATCGGCACGGCGAGCACGGTATGCGCAAGATCATCGTCAAAAAGGCTGCGCGCCAATGCTTCCGCGCCTGCTGGTGTAGTCCGCTCGCCCACTCCGACAGCGACCACACCCGGGGCGAGCAACAACACGTCGCCACCCTCGACCGGAGCGGTGCGCGATTCATAGGCACGCCGCACACCGGTGAACCGCGGGTGATGAGCATAGATGAGGTCGGTCAGCGACGCTTCGCGCACCCGTGCCCGTAATGCCAGCGACGGGATCACCACCCGCGGCCCGATCCATATCGACGAGTCGCGGGTGAACACCAGGTTCGGCAACGGCTCAATGACGAAGTCTCCGCCATGGTGCATACGCAACACCAACGACACGTCGGTCCGCGTGTCCGACGGGAGCTCGTTGAAGGTCATGCCGGCCGTCAGCACATGCGCCAACCTGCCTGGGTCGAGACTACGCAGGTAGGCCGAAAGCTCTTGCGCCAGCGGCAGTCCCAGCCGCGGTGCGTCGACGGCAGCGGCGATCCCCTGCATGCGGGCGGCCCCGCTGTGATGTAGTGCCTCAGTCAACAGGTCCGACAGCAACAGCACTTCCGCACCGCGGGAAGCCAGCAGCTCGGCGAATTCGTCGTGCTCGTCCTGCGCGCGGGATACCCAGGGCAGGCCGTCGAACAGCAGCTGGTCGGTGTTGCGCGGTGTGAGCCGGCGCAGTTCGGCCCCCGGGCGGTGCAGGATGACCACTCTTAGCGCGCCGACCTCGGAATTTGACCCCAATTCGACACCCACAGGTCAAACCGTAGCCGGGGCGGCGCCATCGAACGAATGTGCGATAAGCTTGGCGGCGTGGCGATCGCGGTTCAAGGCGCGCTCTTCGAGCACAACGAGCGAAGACAGCTCGGCGACGGAGCCTTTATCGACATCCGTTCGGGCTGGCTGACCGGCGGCGAAGAACTGCTGGACGCGTTGTTGTCGACGGTGCCGTGGCGAGCCGAGCGCCGTCAGATGTACGACCGGGTGGTCGATGTGCCGCGGCTGGTGAGTTTTCACGACCTGACCATCGAAGATCCGCCGCATCCGCAGCTGGCGCGGATGCGCCGGCGGCTCAACGACATCTACGGCGGCGAACTGGGTGAGCCCTTCACCACCGCCGGGCTGTGCTACTACCGCGACGGCTCTGACAGCGTCGCCTGGCATGGCGACACCATTGGTCGCGGCAGCACTGAGGACACTATGGTGGCGATCGTCAGCCTCGGCGCCACCCGCGTCTTCGCGCTGCGGCCGCGTGGCCGCGGTCCATCGTTGCGACTGCCGTTGGCGCATGGCGATCTATTGGTGATGGGCGGATCGTGTCAACGCACCTTCGAGCATGCGGTGCCCAAGACATCGGCGCCGACGGGTCCGCGCGTGAGCATCCAGTTCCGGCCGCGCGACGTCCGCTAACTCGGTCAACCCCGGACCGCGGCCACCGCCTGTACGAGCAGATCGCGGGCGCGTTGCGTATCGACCCGCGCAACCGGCCGTCCAGGGATTACCAGTGGATTGGCGATGACAATCACCTGGTAGTCCCCGAACCGAGCGGAATAGTCATAGAGCTCGCCGGTGCGCGCTGACCCGCCGACGACCGCCTGCAACACGCGATGCACGCCCAGCGTCTGTGTCCCGTCGATGTGCGGTACATCGACCACCTCGATGCCGCCCCGCAGCTGCGTCCCGGAAAAAGTCACCTTGCTGCAGTCTTTCCCGGGGCTGGGGGCCGGCAGCGGCTGGGACGTCTCCACCGCGATGACGACGAACCGGTTGCCGTTGCCCTCGGCGGAGACGGCGGCCATGTTGCCCTGCAACCCGGTCGGCAGCTGGGGCCCGGCCGCCACTTGCGCACAGTTCGCCGGATCGAAACTCAGCCCGTCGGGCAGTTTGCGGGCGGAAAAGAACCCGGGATCGATGGCCCTGGGAGTGACATCGGTGACGGTGTATTCAGGTCCAAAGCCCGACTTCACTTCGGCCACCTTGGCGATGTCGCCGGTCGAGGCGGTGGTGGAGCTGGCCCCTGATGAGCAGCCGACAAGCCAGCACACCGATCCGACTGCCAGTACCGCCTTGCGCATCGTGGTCAATCTACCCAACGCAGCCCCTGAGCTGCGCAACGTCGACACCGTTTTGACTAGCAGATCAGCGGCGAACTGCGGTGCCAGCGGCGGACGCACCGACCCGGGGTCGGTGATCAGCCGACGGCCTCGATCACTTGCCGGGCTACCCGGTTGATCTGGTCGACCATCTCGCGCCCCAAGCTCAGCTCACCCGGACCCGGCACATCGATCATGGTGGTGATGACTCCGACGTCCTCGCGCTGCCACACCGCCCCGTAGCGGTCCATGATCGTTCGCATCGGCACATTGTCGGAAAGCATGCGCGCGGCAAACCTTTCGACGCCGTCGACCCGGGCGGCCACGGACAACGCACCGATGAGAAAGCTTCCAATCCCCCTGCCCTGATACGCGTCGGCAACCGTGAACGCGATCTCGGCGACCGTCGGATCGGTTTCATCCCGCACAAAACGCGCGTCGGCTACGGGGTCGCTTCCGTCGGTCACCACCCAGACGAAGTGGTCGACGTAGTCGACTTCCGACAGGTAGTGCATCAACGCCGGACTGGGAACACGAGCCGACATGAACCGTCGATACAGCGTCTCGCCGGAGAACTGGATGTGTCCGTGCACGGTCCGCTCGCGGTCACCGGGCAGCACGGGGCGTAGCATCAGTTGAGTCCCGTCGGCAAGCCGTACCGGAATCGGGGAGACGAAGGCGGCGAGACGCTGCCTGGCGGTGCGCAGCAATCGCTCACCGACCCCGGGGATGTGCACCATTGTGGCGAAAGCGCCGCGGCCACCCGTCCAGCCGGTCAGCGGCTCGATGGTGGTGACCGTCGCGCTGCGCGGGCTATCGCGCAGCAGCGCGATTTCGCCGACGATCATGCCCGGCAGCGCCCGAGCGATGATCGCAACACCATCGTCGCCAACATGGCTGACTTCTGCGCTACCCGACGAGATAAGCAGAAACGAAACCGCCGGCTCGCCCTGCCGCAGCAGCACCTGGCCGGCAGCGGCCCGCAACGGCTGAACGCTCGCCGCCAATGACACCAGACCCTCGGCCGGACATCCCTGAAAGACGTCCATCCCCGCAAGATCTTCGACTCGTGCGCCGGTCAATTCGGCTATCCCGTCCAATCCGGCCCGGCGCCAAGCCCAGCTTACGGTTGTACGAACGGTTGTGGCGTCCGGCCTCCTTCCACCTTGCCAGCCGCATCACCACCCGAACCGAGCGGCACCGCGCCGCGGTGTCTCTGCACCTCGGCCGCGCCCACAGAGTGCTCGATATCGGTTGTGGGCCAGGTAATTTCACTGAGCCGCTGTCCGGACATCCACCGGACGGGGGTCTTGCGGTCGGGTTCGACATCTCTGCGCCGACGCTGACCAGCACCGCCCTGGACAACCGTGGGCCACGGACGTGTCATATCCGCGGCCACGCCCGCATGGTGCCATTCGGCGACGAAACATTCGATGCTGTTTGTTGTTTCGGCGCGCTGTAGCTGATGCCGGAACCGTTCCGGATCGCCCGCGAGAAGGTGCGAGTGCTGCGGCCAGCCGGGCGGATCACGATCCACACCAGCTATGCCGGCCAATGCCCGCCGATGCGCTACGCGCCGAACGCCGCCGCCGGCAACATCGGACTCACGATGTTTGACCGGAATGCCTTCGTCAACCTGTCTCGGTCGGCCGGGCTAGTGGACGTCGAGCAGTAGACACAACGCGCGTTGCCGTTTGTAGCCGCCGCCAAGCCCGGTTAGCGAGCACACGCCACCCTACGAAGCGGCCTGGCAAACACCGAGAAGCCGGATTACCGCCGTGCCCGCTTCATATTCCAAGACCCACGGCTGGCCACCATCGACGGACTCCGACATGAGTCTGATCATCACCGGCTGGCCACTTCGCTGGCACATTTGCGTGCAGTCGACCTGGAAAAGGCGATAGTCGCCATCGTGTGGAATGGCCAGCGAAAAGCCCGGCTGGACGGCTTCGACAGGGACCTTCTGCAGGTAGTATTTCGTGCTCATGCACCGACCCTAGGGGCAGGTTGTGACAGGATCGGACGCCGCCACACATGTCTTAGCGAATATTCAGCCGAATATTCGATCTTCATCAGGCTTCGCGCCAGATCGCGGTCGCCACAGCACTTTACCGGTACCACAAGGCCGGCGCCTCGACGTGGACACCGTGGCGGCACCACCGCATTGCGACCTGCCAGGATTGCCCCGAGGGCTGTGCTCGCCGTCTCAACCACGTCCGCGGCGGCACAGCCAACGAGGCTGCCGATGGCTACTGATTAGATGGTGGAGCTAAGGGGATTCGAACCCCTGACCTACTCGATGCGAACGAGTCGCGCTACCAACTGCGCCATAGCCCCTGATCGGTAGCAGGCTACCAGCAGCGGCGCCGATGGCCGAACTGCGCGCCCTACTGACCCACCGCCCGGGGCAGGTCCCTGGGCCAGCCGTAGTTCCGTATCGGGGCCGCGCTCTCCAGGTGCGTGAAGATCGGGTCCTCGTCGTCGATCTCCAGGACCACCGCGCCCGGACGGCGCAGCCGCGACGGCACCACATCGTACTCGCGGTCACGGGTGTTCTCTACACCGAGCCGCGCCCGCGCGATCCGCTGCATCCGCCGCCGACGCACCTTCTCCTCGATGCGGGTTTGCCGACGCAAATATGCCAGGTAGAGCACCGTCACACCGGTGGCGCTACCACAGATCCACCACGCGACCGGGGTCAGCTCGAAGGCCGCGGCGGCAGAGCCAACCAGGATCACCGCCATCACGATCAACGCACGTTTGCGGAAGGTGTACTTGCGGGCGCTGACCGCGGCGGCGGTCTTGGTGTCGAATCGGCGCCGCCGTGACGTGCCGGATGCGACGGTCGGTGGCGCTTCCTGGTCGTCCTCCTCGAGCTCCAAACCGCAGGTGTCCTCGACGTATTCGTATTCGTATTCGTATTCGACCGGGTCGGCCTCCGGGTCGGCGTGGCCCGCAACTCCGTCAGCAGCTTCGGCATCGGCCTCGTCGGCGGACTCGCCGACCGCAGCGCCAGCCCCCACCGGAAGCGCCTCCGAGTCTTCTTCGACCACATCGACGTCTAAGTAGTCCGGCTCGTCGGCACCTGCGGTCTGCGGAGCGGCAACCTTCATGACAACCGCACCCCGACGGCGCGCATCGTCGGCCTCCTGGTCCTCGTCGATGTCATGCTCGACGTCGGCGAACCCGTCCTCGACCGGGTCGTCGCGCCAGTCTTCCTCCGGCTTCCAGTCCGGGTCGTCCCCCTGCCCTTCGGGCGGGAGGTACCCCCAGCGATGTCCCGCGGCGGGACCACCTCGCTTGAGCAGGCGCGCACCAGCGCCACCGTTGAGTACCCGAGTCGCCAAAGCCACATCGCTGGTGCGCCGAACGGCATCACGTTTGCTGATCAGCATGGGAACCAGCACGAACAGCCAGAGCACCACGAGCGATATCCACAACAACGACTGCGGGATGCTTGGCATGATGACCTGCTCTCTTCGGTTCCGATCCCCGCGAGGCCCCATCGTTGGCCAGCGCGGCCGGGTCAAAGCGCCCAGGGCAATTACACACCTGTAATTCATCTCTCACAAGCACCACACGCCACACGTGTCGCGCCAGTCACAGTTTGGTTGCGATTCCGCGTTAGGGCCAGCTGGCATGCCCGGCACGGACCAGCGTCGAGGCCACCGACCCGTAAACCTCTTCGACGGTGATCGCCATCAACAGATGGTCTCGCCATGCCCGGTCAACCTCAAGGTAACGGCGCAACAGCCCCTCCTCGCGGAAGCCAACCTTTGCCAGCACGGCGCGACTGGCCGCATTCTCCGGGCGCACGGTGGCCTCGACTCGATGCAGCATGACCGGACCGAAGCAGTGGTCGAGACCCAACGCCAACGCTCCGGTGGCCACCCCTCCGCCAGTGGCCGCGCTTGGTACCCAATAGCCGATCCAGGCCGACCGCAAGGCCCCGTGGGTGACATTGCCGATGGTCAACTGGCCGCAGAACTGCCCATCCAGCTCGATCACGTACGGCAGCATGCGGCCGTTGCGAGCCTCCGAACGCAGACCCGAACACACCGCCGGCCAGGCAGCAACCGTGTGCCGGACGGTCCACTCGCCGTCCGCGCTGGGCTCCCACGGCTCAAGATGTGCACGGTCGGCCAACCGGATCCGGCTCCAATGCACGCCGTCACGCATCCGCACCGGCCGCAGCCGAATCACGCCTGCCGAGACCCGCAGCGGCCCGACGGCCATCGGCCATCCCGGATGCCGGGGATTCGAGCGCCATAAGTTCACCAGAGTCGCCGTGGTTCGGCTCAGCCGTGCTGAGCCAGGAAGGCGACATCCACGATCTCACCCGTGCGAATCTGCTCGGCCCCGGTGGGAACCACAACCAGACAGTTCGCTTCGGCAAGCGTCGCGAGCAGGTGCGATGACGCCCCCGGAGCGCCGCCCAGCGCCTGCACCAGGTACTCGCCGCTGTCCTGATCACGCATCAACTGGCCACGCAGGTAGCCCTTGCGCCCGGCCACCGACGTGATCGGCGACAGCGTGCGCGCCGACACGATCCGTCGCATCGGATGCCGTTTACCCAGCGACAGCCGGATCAGCGGCCGAACCATCACCTCGAAGACCACCAGGGCGCTGACCGGGTTGGCCGGCAGCAGAAAGGTCGGTACACCATCACGGCCGAGCTGTCCGAAGCCCTGCACGGATCCCGGATGCATGGCGACCCGCACGACCTCCATCTCACCGAGCTCGGAAAGCACCGACCTGACCGCTTCTGCCGCCGCACCGCCCACCCCGCCGGCGATCACCACGACCTCAGCCCGATTGAGCTGGCCCTCGACGATTTCGCCAAGTTCCGTAGGGTCGTTGCTGACGATGCCAACCCGGTTCACCTCCGCACAGGCATCCCGGCCCGCCGCAGCCAAGGCATAGGAGTTGACGTCATAAACCTGCCCGTTGCCCGGGGTCCGCGAGATGTCGACCAACTCGCCCCCGACGGCCATCACCGACAGCCGCGGACGAGGGTGCACCAGCACCCGTTCACGGCCGACCGCCGCCAGCAACCCCACCTGGGCTGCGCCGATGATCGTCCCCGCGCGCACCGCCACATCACCGGGCTGCACGTCGTCGCCCGCACGCCGCACGTAGGCGCCCGACGGCGCCCCGCGCAGCACCCGCACCCGAGACATTCCGCCATCGGTCCACCGCAACGGCAGGACCGCATCGGCCAGGGTGGGAAGCGGCGCGCCGGTCTGCACCCGGACCGCTTGGCGAGGCTGCAACCTGCTCAGGGTGCGCGCTCCGGCTTCGATGGTTCCCATCACCGGTAGGGTCAGCACGTCGCGACCGTCAAGATCGCCGTGGTCGGCAAAGACTTGGACACCACCGGTATCACCGACACCGGCCACATCGACACTGCGCACCGCGTAGCCGTCGATGGCGGCCTGATCAAAACCGGGCATTGGACGTTCGGTGACCACTTCTTCGGCGCACATCAATCCCTGCGCCTCGGCGATCGCAACGCGTATCGGCCTCGGGGCTACCGCAGCGGCCGATATCCGAGCCTGCTGCTCCTCCACAGAACGCACAGCGCCCGCCTTTCCGTCGAGCCATGGGGCCGGGCATCCCCCACCCCGGAACCGTCCGTGCCGTATCGTCGCCAGGCTACTGCTCTGTCAGACCCAGTCGCGCCACCAACCATCGCCGCAAGTCCGGGCCGTAGTCGTCACGATCCAATGCAAAGTCAACCGCAGCCTTGAGGTACCCGCCCGGATTTCCCAGGTCGTGTCGGGACCCTTGGTGGACGACGACATGGACGGGATGGCCCTCGGCAATCAGCAGCGCGATCGCATCGGTGAGCTGCACTTCACCGCCTGCACCCTGGTCGATGCGGCGTAACGCATCGAAGATGGCACGGTCTAGAACGTAGCGGCCGGCCGCCGCATACCTCGACGGCGCCGTTTCGGCCTTGGGCTTTTCGACCATGCCCCTGACCTTCAGCACGTTGGGATCGTCGGTGTAGTCACCATCGGGGACCGGCTCGACATCGAAAACCCCGTAGGCACTGATCTCCTCGCGCGCCACCTCGATAGCACACAGCACGGTGCCGCCCCTGCTGGCTCGCACCTTCGACATCGTCTCCAGGACGCCGGTCGGCAGCACCAGGTCGTCAGGCAGCAGCACCGCGACAGCGTCTTCGTCGGGCGACAGCGTCGGCTCCACACAGCCGATGGCGTGTCCCAGTCCCAGCGGCTCGGCCTGCACCACGGATTCGACCTTGATCAGTGCCGGGGCGCGACGCACCTTGGCCAGCATGGCGATCTTGCCTCGGGCCTCGAGCGTGCCCTCCAGCACCAGGTCTTCCACGAAATGCGCGACCACCCCGTCCTTACCCTCGGAGGTGACGATCACCAGCCGTTCGGCACCGGCCGCGGCCGCCTCGGCGGCCACCAGCTCGATACCGGGAGTGTCGACGACGGGCAGCAGCTCCTTGGGCACCGTCTTGGTGGCCGGCAGAAAGCGCGTACCCAGGCCGGCTGCCGGGACGATTGCCGTGAACGGCGTTAGTACTTCTGGGCGTGACATCGTTCACACGATAACCCGCAGCGTGCTGATTGCCCGCCTCTTCGTTGGCGCTGTCCCGGCGCTCGCGCGGGACGGCCGGGGCTGTGTCATCGTTGAGGACATGGCGATGGCGAGCAAGTCGGCGTTGCGCGACCAGCTCCTGGCGGCCCGACGCCGCGTTGCCGACGACGTGCGCGCCGCCGAGGCCCGGATGTTGCGTGGACACCTGGAGCGCATGGTCACCAGCGACAGCACCGTCTGCGCGTATGTGCCGGTAGGCGGCGAGCCGGGGTCAATCGAGATGTTGGATGTGTTGCTGCGCCGCGCGGGGCGAGTGCTGTTGCCGGTGGCGCGCACCGCCGGCGGTGACCTCCCGTTGCCGTTGCGGTGGGGCGAGTACCGTGCCGGCGGACTCGCGCGCGCACGCTGGGGACTGCTCGAACCACCCGAACCTTGGCTGCCGGAAGCCGCGCTGGCGCAGGCCAGCTTGGTGCTGGTGCCGGCGCTGGCTGTCGACCGCCAGGGCGTGCGACTGGGCCGAGGTCGCGGCTTCTACGATCGCTCGCTGCGGTGCCGCGACCCGCACGCTCGTCTAGTCGCGGTGGTGCGCACTGTCGAACTGGTCGACGTGTTGCCGTCGGAGCCGCACGACGTACCCATGACTCATGCGCTCACACCGGAGCGCGGGCTGATCGCGCTGCCGTGCGGGGAATGACGGAACTCACCTAGCGGTTCTAGCACTTGAGACGGTAGAGTGCTAACGCCGAGTGACATTTCCGGAGGTTCTTGTGCCAACCTACAGCTACGAGTGCACCCAGTGCGCCAACCGCTTCGATGTTGTGCAGGCCTTCACCGACGATGCGCTGACCACGTGCGAGCGGTGTTCTGGCCGGCTGCGCAAGCTGTTCAATGCGGTCGGCGTGGTGTTCAAAGGCACCGGCTTCTACCGCACCGACAGCCGCGAGTCGGGCAAGAAGTCCAAGAGCCAGACCAACGGATCCTCGACCAGCGAGTCGACGAAGAGTTCGGGGAGTTCGGGGAGTTCTGGCTCGAGTGAAAGCAAGGCTTCGGGGTCAACCGAGAAGTCAACCAGCTCCACAACCGCCGCCGCGGCCGTCTGAGTTGAGAGGTTATCCACAAGGGGATTTCTGACCGGCGCTGCCTAGCACGGCGCTGCGCCTACCGTTTGCGGTGTGGCGGAATCCTCCCTGAATCCGAGCCTGGTCAGCCGGATATCGGCGTTTTTGCGCCCGGACTGGACCCGGACCGTGCGGGCCCGGCGCTTCGCCGCGGCCGGGCTGGTCATGCTGGCCGGCGTTGCGGCGCTGCGGTCCAATCCAGAGGATGATCGCTCCGAGGTGGTGGTGGCCGCGCACGATCTGCGCCCCGGTACCGCATTGACTCCCGGTGATGTCAGGCTGGAAAAACGTTCGGCCACCACGCTTCCCGACGGGTCGCAAGCTGACCTGGACGCAGTGGTGGGTTCGACGCTGGCCAGCCCGACACGCCGTGGCGAGGTGCTCACCGACGTGCGTTTACTGGGCAGCCGGTTGGCCGAGTCGACTGCCGGCCCGGACGCCCGCATCGTGCCGCTGCATCTGGCTGACAGCGCTTTGGTCGACCTTGTTCGGGTCGGGGATGTGGTCGACGTGCTGGCCGCGCCGGTAACCGATTCGCCGGCAGCTCTACGGCTCTTGGCCACCGACGCCATCGTGGTCCTGGTCTCGGCCCAGCAGAAGGCCCAGGCGGCTGATAGTGACCGGGTCGTTTTGGTGGCGCTGCCAGCCCGGCTGGCCAATACGGTAGCCGGTGCGGCGCTGGGTCAGACGGTGACGCTGACCCTGCACTGAACACGCCATACCTTATCTTGTACACGTGTCAATGTTGTGCGCATGCCTACGGCCACGAGCATGATCCCGGCAGTCAGCCTGGGTGACCCGCAATTCACCGCCAACGTCCACGACGGGATTGCCCGGATTACAGAGCTGATCAATAGCGAACTCTCCCAGGCCGACGAGGTTATGCGCGACACGGTGGCGCACCTTGTCGACGCCGGCGGCACCCCGTTTAGACCGCTTTTCACGGTGCTTGCGGCGCAACTGGGCTCCGACCCCGACGGATGGGAGGTCACGGTCGCGGGGGCAGCCATCGAGTTGATGCACCTGGGGACGCTTTGTCACGACAGAGTCGTGGATGAGTCCGACATGAGCCGCAAGACACCTAGCGACAACACACGCTGGACCAACAACTTCGCAATCCTCGCCGGTGACTACCGATTCGCGACGGCCTCACAGCTAGCCTCGCGGCTGGACCCCGAGGCCTTCGCGGTCGTCGCCGAGGCGTTCGCCGAGCTGATCACCGGGCAGATGCGCGCGACCCGGGGCCCCGCCTCGCATATCGACACGATCGAGCATTACCTCCGAGTCGTGCACGAGAAGACCGGCTCTCTCATCGCAGCATCCGGACAGCTCGGAGCGGCACTCTCCGGCGCCGCCGAAGAGCAGATCCGCCGCGTAGCGCGCTTGGGGCGCATGATCGGTGCTGCGTTTGAGATCTCGCGCGACATCATCGCCATCTCCGGTGACTCCGCTACGCTATCGGGCGCCGACCTTGGCCAAGCTGTCCACACGCTGCCGATGCTCTACGCGCTGCGTGAGCAGACACCCGACACAAGCCGGCTGCGTGAGTTGCTGGCCGGACCGATCCACGACGACCACGTCGCCGAAGCCCTCACACTGCTGCGTTGCTCACCGGGCATAGGAAAGGCCAAGAATGTGGTAGCCGCCTATGCCGCACAGGCGCGAGAGGAGCTCCCCTATTTGCCTGACCGCCAACCTCGCCGAGCCCTTGCGACATTGATCGACCACGCGATATCTGCGTGCGACTAGCGACACACCCCAGCAACTACCTGTTGACACAACGACGAATAAGTACTCTAGGGTTTGCAGCGATATCACAACTGCCCGACGACCATTCGAGAGCCTCTAAACCAAGAATCACCGGCAATTACCCGACTTCAAGACAGCCGTTGTACATAGCCGGTCATTTCAACGTATCCCCGACCACTGATCGGCATTCCTTGATAACGACCCTCAAGGGCAACCGCCCCTTCCCAGTAAGTCCTCGATAACCGCAGTTCTTGATTAGCCATTAATGCGGCCCCGCGCAGCGTCAAACCTATCCGTTCAATTTCGATTTCCCATGCAATCGGATAGGTGGCGCCACTCTGGTCACTGGTCCAACGATCAGTCGTCTTGATGCGGAAATCGGACGACTCGAGAGGGATCACGCCACCATCCCCGGCAACAAAGGTACCGCTGGAAAATCGGGTCACACTCCCATCCGCCTGTCGAATCTGAAAAAGCATCAAAGCGGTGCCATTGTAAAATTGGAGCCCGAACCAATCCCAACCCACATCTTCAGGGGCCAGCGCACTGGTCATGTACTCATGATCTTTCCAGCTCAAACCACTAACCATGAATGTGTCGCCATTAACACTGACAGTGCCCCGCGATTCTTGACGAACTAACGAGTAGTAGTTGGACGCGTTTCCCGGTTGCGCGCCTTTCACACTTAACCCAGCATTTCCTTGCAAGATAGGCGGCAGCGTTTGCGTCAATGTCAAATCCAACACCGTGTTCTGAGTTCGAGCAAACAATTGCACCGAATTGTTGTTGGATTCACGCGCATACCAATCGTCTAGCCACACCGCATACGGCTCCGAGCTAGCACCAGCCAAACCCAACGCCTGCCGACTGAATTTCTCAGCCGGATAAAAGCCCCTGTTCGAAATATCACTTATCGCGAAGTGGGCCATATAGACCTGGGTCGTGCGCCATGAAGAAGCATCCGCTATGGCGACCCCCTCGCCGGGTGGTGCGAGAGCCCTGCGGAAAAAAGTAAGCTGGTAGCCGAAAAGCCGACCGTCAGCAGTTTCCAGATTACCGGTGTAATACCACCATTCCGTCTGGTAATCGTAATGAGGACCCAAATCCCGGGGAAACCGAACGGCTCCCGGCACTGTGGCCAAGGAATATCCGGCGTTATTCTCATCGACCAAAACGCCAACTAAAGAGTCAGCAGCCACAGCATTCGTTCGCGGACGTTGCCACCACCAGAAAGCCACCAGCGTCAGCGTCAGAACCAGTACAACACCGGTCAATCCTGCTTTTCTCATGTACCGTCATTCCTCACGAATCGCCGTGCGAATCGTCATCCGTCCCAAACGCCAAGCGGGGTACATACCCGCCGCCAGGGCGGCCACCACCGCTACCAACAGGGCTCGAAGAAAATGCGCCGACTCAAAGTGCATCTGCAAGGTCCAGCCGAATGAGCGGACATTGATAATGCGGACAAGAATCCACGCTAGAATACAACCAGTTGGCAAGGCCATCAAGCCGGCCATCCCGCCCATTAGGCCGGTCTCAATGAACATCAGCTTCCATAATTGGCGGGTAGTCATGCCAATGGCGCGAAAAACACCCAACTCATGAGCCCGGTCCAATTCCAAACTCATCAGCGCGCTCAGTACGCCAATAAAAGCCACCACCGTGGCCACCAGTTGCAACGCGATGGTAATGGTAAAACTACGATCAAATATGAACATTGATGCTTCGCGGACACTATGAGTCGATTGAATAACAATGTCTTCCCGACCCGCGAACGCGGCTTGTAGTTGATCTATCAAGGCACCGCTATTCGCACCCGATGCCAAAAAAAGAAACATGGTCGTCACGTCATCATCCTGCCAATGGGCCCGATAACTGGCGCGATCCATCAAAATCACACCTTGATCTGAGGTGTAGTCAGAGAAAACCGCCAGAACGGGGAACGTTTGTGGCCCCGAATCCGTCATTAGCGTGATCGGCCTTGGCGGCATCTGCAAGTGTTGTCGCGATACCATTGGCTCCGATAGCATCACCCCTTTCCCCGCCAAGAAACGTGGCCAGAGCGTGTCTTTATTGCCGTCGATCCACCTATATGGTCGCTTGCCGTCGGAAATATCACCCGACACCGCCATTAGTTCCACCTCACGCCCCCAGTCCGGGGCAAAAACGGAACTATACCGAGCCATAACTGCGTCACGCACTCCTGGCCATTTGCTTATATTCCGGACGGCATCCACAGGCAGATTACCGCTGGGGCGACCGGATGTTAAGGTCGGCGGAGACACATAGACATCCGACTTCAAAGTCACCTCTAGCCAATTGGCCAGCGTCTGTCGAAACGACCCCACCGATATGGAGACGCCTACCATCAAGGACACGGCCATCATCAGGGCGGCGATGGCGATAGAGGTGCGACTCAACGAGCGCACAATATTGCGTGGCGCCATTCGACCTATTGGACCGAGCAGCCGTCCTAAGCCAGGAGCTAAGCGCAACATTACAAACCGGGTCAGCGGCGGGGCAATAAGCGCCAGGGCAATCAGCACACTAAAGAGACCGACAAAGGCCACAACCAGGTTGTTGCCCGGCAACCACAGCATCAATACACCAAAGCTACCCAAACCAAACCACGCCACCCACAACCACGGCATGAGCTTGGTTATCTTGCTTTCCAGGGAGGAGCGCCGCAATGTGCTGGCAGGGACGGTGCGCATCGCTTCTATAGCCGGTGGCAGTGTGGCTAACATGGCGGCAAAGATGCCGATGATCAGCCCCTTCAACAAGCTTTCGGCGGAGACGGACACATTGCGAACATTGATGACAAAATAGAAATCATTGATGGTTTGAGTCACCAGGCCGATCAAGCCTTCGCCGAGCCAAATTCCAATCAAGAGGCCCAAGCCCGTACCAATCAGCCCGGCAACGAGGGATTCCGTCATTATCAGCCAAAATAACTGCTCTCGGGTTACACCCAAACAGCGCAATATGGCGAAAAACGGTCGCCGTTGCACGACATTAAATGTCACGGTATTGTAGATTAAAAAGATACCCACCAACAAGGCAATCAAACTGAGAGCGGTTAAATTGACCGTAAAAGCGTCCGTCATCTGTTTGACGGTGTCCCGTTGGGTATCCGACGTTTCCATACGCACACCGGCCGGCAGTCTTTGTTGGATGCGTGTTGCAGTGGCCTCATCTTTGATGATCAAATCGATGTGGCTCAGTCTTCCGGGCATATGGAACAACTCTTGGGCCGTGGAAATATCAGCAATGATAAGGTCGGACAATTTTTGATTGCTAACTTCATCTGCAGGTGTCAGCAATCCCACCAGGGTTACTGTGGTAGGCGCACCTTTCACTTGCAGAGCAATGCGATCGCCCACAGCCAAGCCATACTTCTGTGCCACTTGTCGGCTTAACACGACACCGTTGGGTCGAGTCAAAAAGCCACCCAACTCGGCGATATTTTGGTTGGACCATAAAGGCGAGCGAAAAGCTGACTCCGCAAATGGGTCGGTGCCCATGAACTGCATAGCTCGGTTTCCCAGTCCGCGGGCCAACACATAGCCTTCGATTACCGGAGCGGAAAAATCGTACCCGTGTCGGCGCAGATCGACATAAAGCTGTTGGTCCACCCCGGCGGGGCCACTGACCAGCCGGTGAGTAGATTTTCCGGTGATGGCCGCGGCAGAGAGATCGAAGGCACGTTGCGCCGAATTACTGGATACATCGATAGCCACGATCATGGCAACGCCTAGCGCAATTCCCAGGACCAGCAGAATATATTGAAACGGCCGCTGACGCAGCCGACGCCACGCCGTGCGCCATAGTGGTGCATAAGCAACGGGAGCTTGGTCATTCATATGACGTGGGCAATAGGATCGTGCTGGCCGGCTGGTCGGTTTGATTTTCTCGGTTCACGGCAGGTATCAACCTGCCGCCCTGTAAGTTGACTACCCGGTCGGCATGCTGCGTCATCGACGGGCTATGCGTAGCCATGATTAAGGTTTTACCTGCTTGGCGGGTGAGATCAAGCAGAACATCCAAGACTTTATCCCCGGTATCGGAGTCCAGGTTGCCGGTCGGCTCATCGGCTAACACCAGCATGGGATTATGCGCCAACGCTCTGGAAATAGCGACCCGTTGTTGTTCTCCGCCGGAGAGTTTATCGGGAAAGGTGCGTTCACGGTCGGCCATGCCCACTTTTTCGAGAAGGTCACGAGCGACCACGGCCGCTTTCCTCTGAGAAACTCCGGCCAGTTCCTGAGGCAGCGTAATATTTTCCAACACGGTAAGAGTGGGAATCAGGTTGAAAAATTGAAAGACGATGCCAATCTGATCGCGCCGGAACAACGTCCGGTCTCGCTCGGTTTTCTGAGTGATAGCGAACCCATTAATTGTGACGTCACCTGTGGTGGGCTTTTCTATGCCACTGATGAGGTTCAGCAAAGTGCTTTTACCACTTCCACTTTGCCCCAGCAGCGCGACAAACTCACCGGGCTCGAAATCGAAGGTGATGTGGTCTAGGACTTGTCGTCGGGTTTCGCCTTCTCGGAATGTCCAGCTCAAGTTACTCAGCTGAACGATAGGTTGCCGGTTCATGTAGGTCCTTTGTTGGATATTTCGGCGGTAGTCTAGCCCGGATCGCTCACAGCTGAAGGCGTTGTTGGCGTGATGTCATCTCGATCACTGTCCTGGCCACCGCGCCATCCGTCGCCGCGTTCCCGACCGGCCGGTTACGCGCACACCACGGTCAGCGAAGTCAAGGGCATCCCGTCAACAAACAACAGCACCGGATCCCGGCAGCGTCAGCTCCCCATGGCAACGGCGATCCCAGCGTCGTGGCCATTGACACCACCTGGTCTAGTTTTTCTAGGTGTTCCACTCGCGGACTGCCGGCCGCCGACTGCAGAAAGGACATCGCATGCTCAAAGGATTCAAGGAGTTTCTCGCGCGGGGTAATATCGTCGACCTGGCTGTCGCGGTGGTAATCGGCACAGCGTTCACGGCGTTGGTCACCAAGTTCACCGACAGCATCATTACGCCGCTGATCAACCGGATCGGCGTCAACGCACAGTCCGACGTCGGCATCTTGCGGATCGGTATCGGCGGTGGTCAGACCATTGACTTGAACGTCTTGTTGTCGGCAGCGATCAACTTTTTCCTGATCGCGTTCGCGGTGTACTTCCTAGTCGTGCTGCCCTACAACACACTACGCAAGAAGGGGGAGGTCGAGCAGCCGGGCGACACCCAAGTCGTGCTGCTCACCGAAATCCGCGATCTGCTCGCGCAAACGAACGGGGACTCGCCGGGGAGGCACGGCGGCCGTGGGACACCATCGCCAACCGACGGGCCTCGCGCGAGCACAGAATCGCAATAGCCCGACACTCGATCCGGATTCAGATCTCCAAGCTCGACAACTGCCCGATGATCTGTGCCGCTAGCGGATTCAGCGTCGCCATTCCATCGCGCACCGCATAACGCGAACCCGCGAGGTTGACCACCAGCGTGCTGCCGGAGACACCCGCCAGGCCGCGCGACAACCCGGCGTCGACGATTCCCGCGGACAGCCCGGACGCGCGGATGGCCTCGGCGATACCGAGGATCTCGCGGTCCAGAATGTCGCGGGTGGCTTCCGGGGTGACATCGCGAGGCGTCACCCCGGTCCCGCCGACCGACACCACCAGGTCCACCCCGCCGATCACCGCTGTGTTCAGCGCATTTCGGATCTCGACCTCGTCGGCCGACACCGCCACCACGCCGTCGACAACAAACCCGGCCTCGGTGAGCAGCTCGGTGACAAGCGGCCCGCTGTGGTCTTCATCGCCGTGCGCCGTGCGATCGTCAACGACGACGACAAGTGCCCGGCCAACCACCAACTCCGCACGCTGTTCCATGGGTGCCACCGTATATCCGAGCTTTGAACACTGCGCGGCGACCTTCATCACTGCTCCGCCTTGCCGAGGGTGACTTGCACTGTGCGGCTACCGCCCGAGGGATCCTGAAAGGTTAGCGCCACCGTGGCGCCCGGCGCTTTGGACCGCACGGCGGCAACCAACGCGTCCGCGCTGTTGATCGGGCGGTCGTCGACCTTGGTGACAACGACGCCCTTCGGCACTCCAGCGTTCGCGGCAGCACCACCGGCCACTACTTCGACGATCTTGGCGCCCAGGGTGTCTTTGTCATTGGTCACCTGCACACCCAGGGAGGCATGTGACGCCTTGCCGGTGCTGATCAACTCGTCGGCGATGCGCTTGGCCTGGTCGACTGGAATCGCAAAACCGAGACCGATCGAGCCGCTCTGCGCATCGGCTGAGTCCGCGCCCAGCGTGGCAATGGCCGAGTTGACTCCGACGAGTTGAGCGTTCATGTTCACCAGCGCGCCCCCGGAGTTACCGGGGTTGATCGCGGCGTCGGTCTGAATGGCGTCCAGCACGGTGTTCTGGTTGCCGGCCTCGCCGGTCGTCGACACTGGACGGTTGAGAGCGCTGACGATCCCCGTGGTCACGGTGCCCTCCAAACCGAGCGGCGACCCGATCGCCAGCACCGGCTGACCGACCCTCAGGTCCGAGGAGGAACCCAGGGAGATCGGGGTGAGCCCGGAGACGCCCTGAACACGGACGACGGCGATATCACTGGTGGGGTCAGCCCCCACCACCGTGAAGGGTGCGGTCCGCCCGTCAGAGAAGGTTACCGTCGTTTTCGGCGGCGGACTGCCCAGGGGAGGCTTGGCGGCCGCCGCGATCACGTGGTTGTTGGTCAAGATCAGCCCCTCGGCAGACAGAATGATGCCGGAGCCCTCCTCCGACTGGCGGCCCAGATCGGTTTCCAACATGACGACACTGGGCACCACCTTGGCCGCCACCTGTTCGACCGACCCCGGCGGCATGTTTGCTGCGGGGATGCTTGGCGCCGCGCTGGCAGCCACTGGGCCGCCGCTGGGGCCGGCGGGTGCCCGGTTGAACCCGACCAGGGATGCGGCCGCGCCGCCGATGCCGGCGGACACCACCGCTATCGTCACCGCGCCGATGGCCAACATGCCTGCACGAGGGCGTTGGCGAACCATCCCAGGAGGGGGCGTCATGGTCGGAATCACGCCAGGTATCAGACCCGGCCGGGTACCACCCAACGCCTCGTAGGGTTGACGGTACTGGGTTGGCTGCGGGGGCGGGGACGGTGGGTAACGCCAGTCGAACTGCTGGCTGTACGTTTGCTGCTGCCCCTGAGCATAACCTGGGGTTCCCGGCTGCTGCGGCGGTGGCGAATACCGTGGGTGATTCGTCATGTCGCTAGGTTGCTCTTCCTGTACTAGGCCCACTACTCGGGCCAACTTGGCCATGCGTGGACTGGCATGGGTGTGGCTTTCAACAGTAACTGCACAACTAGGTTGCGCGCGTGGACTGAGATTCCACTGAGATAACGTTCGCCGAACCCCGAGAGTTCTCGATGTCCGTGCTCCGAGCGCCAGCCGTCGCACCGGGAAGCTGCGGAATCGGCATCCGACGGCCGGGGAGCAGCACGTAAATCGACGTTCCAGGGGGCTGGCCGCCTGGGTCGGTGTCTTCGATGCGCAGCAATCCGCCGTGGTTGAGCACCACCTGTTTGACGATCGCCAACCCGAGGCCCGAACCCGGCAACGCCCGTGCCGATGCCGACCGGTAAAACCGTTCAAACACCAGACGGCGCTCCTGCACGGGAATGCCCGGGCCGCGGTCGGAAACCACCAGCTCAGCGTGCGACGCGTCGAGCTGGCTCAGCCTGACACCCACGTGGCCGCCCGGCGGGCTCCACTTCGCGGCGTTGTCCATCAGGTTAAGCGCCATCCGCGACAATCCAGCGGTATCGCCATAAACCTGCCACCCAATCACCTCGACGTCGAAAAGGATATCGTTGCGCCGCCGCCTGACCCGCTCCAGGCTGCGGTCGACGACGTCAGCCATGTCGACCGGCTCGTGCACCACTTCTCCGGCGTCGCCTCGGGACAGGTCCACCAAATCGCCTACCAGTGTGGACAATTCCTCGATTTGAGCCAGCACATCGGCACGCAGGTCGACCATCTCCTGCTTGGGTAGCCGCGGAGCCCCCGGGGCCATCGAGGCCATCAAGAGTTCGACATTGGTGCGCAGCGACGTTAGCGGGGTACGCAATTCATGTCCGGCGTCGGTAACCAGCCTTGCCTGCCGTTCCCGTGACTCGGCCAGCGCCCGCAGCATTAAATTGAATGCCTCTGTCAGCCTGGCCAATTCGTCGCTGCCGAAGACGGGGATGGGCCGCAGGTCGTCGGTTCGCGCCACCCGCTCGGCCGCTTCGGTGAGGCGGCCCACCGGCCTCAGCCCGGCCCGGGTGACCATCCCCCCGGCCACCGCGGCGACCGCCACCCCGATCCCACCCACGATCAATAGCACCCAACGCAGCTTGTTCATGACTGCTTCGGTGGGCTTGAGACTTTTGGAGATCAGCAGCGAACTACCGTTGGTCAGACGGATGGCAAGCACCCGTTGGTCGGCGGTGGTGCGCCGCGACATGAACAACTCGCCACGGATCACCGCCTTCTCGGCAGCACCGACCGGCAGCGTCTGGCCCGGCTGTTGAGCGGTGTAGATGGACTGGCCGGGGTTGACCAGCATCGCGTTGACATCCGAATAGGCGGTACCCTCGATTGCCTTACCCGGATCAGCTGCCAGCGAGCCACTGGCGATGAGCAGTTGCGCCCGGCTCTGCAGTTGGTTGTCGATGTCGCTGTAGAGCGCGGCCGAGATCACCGCATAGACGGCGAACGACATCAGCACAACCACCATCGCGACCATGGACATCGCCAGCAGCATGACCCGCCACCGCAGGGATAATGAGCTGGTGGCGCGCAGCGGCGCCCGGTCTCGGCGGCGGAACCACCACATCAGGGTGGTGTTTCACGTAGCACGTAACCCACTCCGCGCACAGTGTGGATCAGCCGCGGCTCGCCGTCGGCCTCGGTCTTGCGGCGTAGATACCCGACGTAGACTTCCAGCGCGTTGCCCGAGGTGGGAAAGTCGAATCCCCATACCTCTTCCAGGATACGGCTGCGCGTCAGCACTCGCCGCGGATTGGCGATCAGCATCTCCAGCAATGCAAATTCGGTGCGGGTCAGGCTGATCCGGCGCTGTCCACGGTTGACTTCGCGGGTTACCGGGTCCAGCGTCAGGTCGGAGAACCTCATGGCCATCGACTCGGCGGCATCCTCGGGCTTGGTGCGGCGCAGCAGCGCCCGCATCCGTGCCAGCAGCTCTTCGAGGGCGAACGGCTTTGGTAGGTAGTCGTCGGCACCGGCGTCCAGCCCGGCCACCCGCTCGGACACCGAGTCGCGCGCGGTCAGCACCAGAATCGGCAGGTCGTCGCCGGTGCCGCGGAGCTGACGGCACACCTCGAGGCCGTCCAGCCGCGGCATCATGACATCCAGGACCAACGCGTCGGGGCGATCGCTGGCAATCATGTCGAGCGCCTCAACCCCGTCGTGGGCCAGTTCGACCGAATAGCCATTGAAGGAAAGCGACCGGCGCAGCGACTCGCGCACCGCACGATCGTCGTCAACGACAAGAATTCGCACGGACACCAGTGTCGTCGCAGCGCCTGAGACTGGCCTGAGAGGCGCGCCGTGGTATGCGGGTTTGTTCGACGAGGTTTAGCCACATCAGCCACATTGGCCCCATGGACGGGTTTTGTTTGGTGGTCAAGAGTAGGGCGATTTGTGCTGCTTGGCGGAAGAGTTCTCGTCCGCGCGGGTTTCGCCTGCTGACACACGATGAGGGCAGAACCCCAGGTGCAGTGTGCACCACGTTCCACCAATGTTGGTGCGGTTTGTGCCTGCGCCCAGGCGTGGAACGGCAGGGATCGTCCGAATAAACGGTTACCCACCGCGGCGGTAACAGGCGGTGGGCCGCCCGCATCTCAACATCGTGGCGGTCAGGAGGATTTCGATGTCGTTTGTCAACGTGGCCCCACAGTTAGTGTCCACAGCCGCGGCCGATGCAGCGCGGATCGGCTCGGCGATCAACACCGCCAACACCGCGGCGGCGGCGACCACCCAGGTGTTGGCCGCCGCCCAAGACGAGGTGTCAACGGCGATCGCCGCGCTGTTCGGCAGCCACGGCCAGCACTATCAAGCGATCAGCGCGCAGGTCGCGGCCTATCAGCAACGGTTCGTGCTGGCCTTAAGCCAAGCTGGCAGCACCTACGCGGTCGCCGAAGCGGCCAGCGCAACACCGCTGCAGAACGTGCTCGATGCGATCAACGCACCCGTTCAGTCGCTGACCGGGCGCCCATTGATCGGCGACGGCGCGAACGGGATCGACGGGACCGGGCAAGCCGGCGGTAACGGCGGGTGGCTGTGGGGCAACGGCGGCAACGGCGGGTCGGGGGCACCCGGGCAGGCCGGCGGGGCCGGCGGTGCGGCCGGGTTGATCGGCAACGGTGGGGCCGGCGGAGCTGGCGGCCAGGGCCTACCCTTTGAGGCCGGCGCGAACGGCGGAGCCGGCGGCGCCGGTGGATGGCTGTTCGGCAACGGCGGGGCCGGCGGGAACGGCGGGATCGGTGGGGCCGGCACCAACCTCGCTATCGGCGGGCATGGTGGGAACGGCGGCAACGCCGGGCTGATCGGCGCCGGCGGGACCGGCGGGGCCGGGGGCACCGGCGGCGGCGAGCCCTCCGCGGGGGCTAGCGGCGGCAACGGCGGGAACGGCGGGAACGGCGGCCTACTGATCGGCAACAGCGGGGACGGCGGGGCCGCCGGAAACGGGGCAGGCATTTCTCAGAACGGTCCAGCGTCCGGATTCGGGGGTAACGGTGGTCACGCCGGAACCACCGGACTGATCGGCAACGGCGGCAATGGCGGAGCCGGCGGAGCCGGTGGTGATGTGTCCGCCGATTTCGGGGGCGTTGGGTTTGGCGGGCAAGGCGGTAACGGCGGCGCCGGCGGGCTACTCTACGGTAACGGCGGGGCCGGCGGAAACGGCGGTGCCGCCGGGTCGCCCGGGTCTGTTACGGCCTTCGGAGGGAATGGCGGTAGCGGCGGCAGCGGTGGAAACGGCGGCAATGCCCTCATCGGCAACGCGGGGGCCGGTGGGAGCGCCGGGGCCGGCGGGAACGGAGCGAGCGCCGGCACTGCTGGCGGGTCCGGCGGTGACGGCGGGAAAGGCGGGAACGGCGGCAGCGTCGGACTGATCGGCAACGGTGGAAACGGCGGAAACGGCGGCGCCGGGAGCCTCTTCAATGGCGCTCCAGGCTTCGGCGGGCCCGGCGGCAGCGGCGGTGCATCACTGTTGGGGCCACCCGGCCTGGCCGGCACCAACGGAGCCGACGGCTAACGGAGCCGGCCGGCGCCGGAAATCCAGACCTGGATTTGCGAGTTGCTACGGTAGCGGCCCGTCGGCGGCGACCGCCGCCAGCGTCGCTGACCGCTCCCCGTCCAGCGACGCTCTATCGACTGTCCGTCGTCGACGTCCTGCTGGGTAGCCAGGTCGTCAACATCCTTTGGGCTCATCGAGCCGCCGTAGAGCACCCGGTCACCTGCCCGGTACCGATCGCCCACACCGGTGATCGAAAACCCATCCGGTCACTCGGCTTACGGTCGTCGACGTGCGCCCCGATAGCATGGTCGCGATCGTTTCGACACGTCCAAGCCTTGGAGACCGACCCGATGAGCGCCCCCGCACAACCCGCCCCGGGAGTCGATGGCGGCGACCCGTCGCAAGCCCGAATTCGGGTTCCTGCCGGGACCACCGCGGCCACCGCCGTCGGCGAAGCGGGTTTACCGCGGCGCGGTACGCCCGATGCGATCGTCGTCGTGCGCGACGCCGACGGCAACCTGCGCGACCTGAGCTGGGTGCCCGACGTCGACACCGATATCACGCCGGTGGCCGCCAACACCGACGACGGTCGCAGCGTGATCCGCCATTCGACCGCGCACGTGTTGGCCCAAGCCGTCCAAGAGCTGTTTCCGCAGGCCAAGCTCGGCATCGGACCACCCATCACCGACGGCTTCTACTACGACTTCGACGTGCCCGAGCCGTTCACGCCCGAGGACTTGGCGGCGCTGGAAAAGCGGATGCGCCAGATCGTCAAGGAAGGCCAGCTGTTCGACCGGCGGGTCTACGAATCCACCGAACAGGCCCGCGCCGAGCTGGCCAACGAGCCCTACAAGCTGGAACTCGTCGACGACAAATCGGGTGACGCCGAGATCATGGAGGTCGGCGGTGACGAGCTCACCGCCTACGACAACCTCAACCCCCGCACCCGCGAGCGCGTCTGGGGCGACCTGTGCCGCGGACCGCACATCCCGACCACCAAACACATCCCGGCGTTCAAGCTCACCCGCAGCTCGGCCGCCTACTGGCGGGGCGATCAGAAAAACGCCAGCCTGCAACGGATCTACGGCACCGCGTGGGAATCCCAGGAGGCGCTCGACAGGCACCTGGAGTTCATCGAAGAGGCGCAGCGCCGCGACCACCGCAAGCTGGGTGTCGAGCTGGACCTGTTCAGCTTCCCCGACGAAATCGGTTCCGGCCTAGCGGTTTTCCACCCCAAGGGCGGCATCGTGCGTCGCGAACTGGAGGACTACTCGCGGCGCAAGCACACCGAGGCGGGCTACCAGTTCGTCAACAGCCCGCACATCACCAAGGCCCAGTTGTTCCACACCTCGGGACATCTGGACTGGTACGCCGACGGCATGTTCCCCCCGATGCACATCGACGCGGAGTACAACGCCGACGGCTCGCTGCGCAAACCCGGCCAGGACTACTACCTCAAGCCGATGAACTGCCCGATGCACTGCCTGATCTTCCGCGCGCGCGGGCGATCCTATCGGGAACTGCCGTTGCGGCTCTTCGAGTTCGGCACGGTGTATCGCTACGAGAAGTCCGGTGTGGTGCACGGGTTGACCCGGGTGCGTGGGCTGACCATGGACGACGCGCACATCTTCTGCACCCGCGACCAGATGCGCGACGAGCTGCGGTCGCTGCTGCGGTTTGTGCTCGACCTGCTCGCCGACTACGGCCTCACCGACTTCTACCTCGAACTGTCCACCAAGGACCCGGAGAAGTTCGTCGGCGCCGAGGAGGTCTGGGAGGAAGCCACCACCGTGCTGGCCGAGGTGGGCGCCGAATCCGGGCTGGAGCTGGTGCCCGATCCAGGCGGCGCGGCGTTCTACGGGCCCAAGATTTCAGTGCAGGTCAAAGACGCGCTGGGCCGCACCTGGCAGATGTCGACCATCCAGCTGGACTTCAACTTTCCGGAACGTTTCGGCCTGGAGTACACCGCCGCCGACGGAACCCGCCACCGCCCGGTGATGATCCACCGCGCGCTATTTGGGTCGATCGAGCGGTTCTTCGGCATTCTCACCGAGCACTACGCGGGGGCGTTCCCGGCCTGGTTGGCGCCCGTGCAGGTGGTCGGCATCCCGGTCGCCGATGAGCACGTCGCCTATCTGGAAGAGGTTGCCACGCAACTGAAGTCGCACGGGGTGCGGGCCGAGGTGGACGCCAGCGACGATCGGATGGCCAAGAAGATCGTGCACCACACCAACCACAAGGTGCCGTTCATGGTGTTGGCGGGTGATCGTGACGTCGCCGCCGGCGCGGTGAGTTTCCGGTTCGGTGACCGCACCCAAATCAACGGTGTGGCCCGTGACGATGCGGTGGCGGCCATTGTCGCCTGGATCGCTGACCGCGAAAATGCGGTTCCTACAGCGGAACTGGTGAAAGTGGCCGGTCGTGAGTGACGAGGACCGCACGGATCGGGCCACCGAGGACCACACCATCTTCGATCGGGGTGTCGGCCAGCGCGACCAGCTGCAGCGGTTATGGACCCCCTACCGGATGAACTACCTGGCCGAAGCGCCAGTGAAGCGTGACCCCAATTCCTCGGCCAGCCCTGCGCAGCCGTTCACCGAGATCCCGCAGCTGTCCGACGAAGAGGGTCTGGTGGTCGCTCGTGGCAAGCTGGTCTACGCCGTGCTCAACCTGTACCCGTACAACCCCGGGCACTTGATGGTGGTGCCCTATCGTCGGGTATCCGAACTCGAGGATCTCACCGATTTGGAGAGCGCCGAGTTGATGGCGTTCACCCAGAAGGCGATTCGCGTGATCAAGAACGTGTCGCGTCCGCACGGCTTCAATGTCGGCCTGAACCTAGGGACATCGGCGGGCGGGTCGCTGGCCGAGCACCTGCACGTGCATGTGGTGCCACGGTGGGGTGGCGATGCGAATTTCATCACCATCATCGGGGGCTCCAAGGTGATTCCGCAGCTGCTGCGCGACACCCGTCGGCTGCTTGCCACCGAGTGGGCTCGGCAACCATGAGCAAGCTGCCCTTCCTGTCCCGGGCGGCGTTCGCCCGGATTACCACCCCGATCGCCAGGGGACTGCTGCGGGTCGGCCTCACGCCGGACGTCGTCACCATCCTGGGCACCACCGCGTCGGTGGCGGGAGCGCTGACGCTGTTCCCGATGGGCAAGCTGTTCGCGGGTGCGTGTGTGGTGTGGTTCTTCGTGTTGTTCGACATGCTGGACGGGGCGATGGCCCGGGAGCGCGGGGGCGGCACTCGCTTCGGCGCGGTGCTGGACGCCACCTGTGACCGCATCAGTGACGGCGCGGTGTTCTGCGGTCTGCTGTGGTGGATAGCGTTTCACATGCGCGACCGACCGCTGGTGATCGCGACCTTGATCTGTCTGGTCACCTCGCAGGTGATCTCTTACATCAAGGCCCGGGCGGAGGCCAGCGGGCTGCGCGGCGACGGCGGCTTCATCGAACGGCCGGAACGGTTGATCATCGTGCTGACCGGCGCCGGGGTGTCGGACTTCCCGTTTGTGCCCTGGCCGCCGGCGTTGTCGGTGGGGATGTGGCTGCTGGCCGTCGCCAGCGTGATCACCTGCGTGCAGCGGTTGCACACGGTCTGGACTTCACCCGGAGCCATCGATCGGATGGCGATTCCTGGAAAGGGCGACCGGTGATTGCCGGCCTTAAGGGCTTGAAGCTGCCCAAAGATCCGCGCAGTTCCGTGACGCGCACCGCGACCGACTGGGCGTATGCGGCCGGCTGGATGGCCGTACGGGCGCTGCCAGAGTTCGCCGTACGCAACGCATTCGACACCGGAGCGCGCTACTTTGCCCGCCACGGCGGGCCCGAGCAGCTGCGCAAGAACCTGGCCCGCGTCCTGGGTGTGCCGCCAGCCGCGGTGCCGGACCCGCTGATGTGCGCCTCGCTGGAGTCCTACGGGCGCTACTGGCGTGAGGTGTTCCGGCTGCCGACGATAAACCACCGCAAGCTGGCCCGCCAGCTCGACCGCGTGATCGGTGGACTGGATCACCTGGACGCGGCGCTGGCCGCGGGCCTCGGTGCCGTGCTGGCGTTGCCGCACAGCGGCAACTGGGATATGGCCGGGATGTGGCTGGTGCAGCGGCACGGCACCTTCACCACCGTCGCCGAGCGCCTAAAACCCGAATCGCTGTACCAGCGCTTTATCGACTACCGCGAAAGCCTGGGATTTGAGGTGCTGCCGCTGTCCGGCGGCGAACGGCCGCCGTTCGAGGTGCTCTCTGAGCGGCTGAGGAACAACCGAGTGGTCTGCCTGATGGCCGAGCGCGATCTCACCCGCACCGGTGTTGAGGTCGACTTCTTCGGCGAGCCCACCCGGATGCCGGTGGGGCCGGCGAAGCTGGCGGTCGAGACCGGTGCGGCATTGCTGCCCACACATTGCTGGTTCGAGGGCCGCGGCTGGGGTTTCCAGGTGTATCCGGCGCTGGATTGCACCAGCGGTGACGTCGCTGCCATCACACAGGCGCTGGCCGACCGCTTCGCGCAGAACATTGCCGCCCATCCCGCGGATTGGCACATGCTGCAGCCCCAGTGGCTGGCCGACTTATCCGAATCGCGGCGGGCGCAACTGAGGTCCAGATGAGGAAAGCCTGATGCGGATCGGCATGATTTGTCCGTACTCGTTCGACGTCCCGGGCGGGGTGCAGTCGCATGTGCTACAGCTTGCCGAGGTGATGCGCACCCGCGGCCACTTGGTCAGTGTGCTCGCGCCGGCCTCCCCGCATGCCGCACTGCCTGATTACTTTGTCTCCGGTGGTAGGGCGGTTCCGATTCCCTACAACGGCTCGGTGGCCCGGCTGCGGTTCGGTCCGGCGACCCACCGCAAGGTCAAAAAGTGGCTTGCGCATGGTGATTTCGACGTACTGCATCTACACGAGCCGAATGCGCCGAGCCTGTCGATGCTGGCCCTGAACATTGCCGAGGGCCCGATTGTGGCGACATTTCACACCTCGACCACCAAGTCGCTGACGCTGACGGTGTTCCAGGGCATTCTGCGGCCCATGCACGAGAAGATCGTCGGCCGGATCGCGGTGTCCGACCTAGCCCGGCGCTGGCAGATGGAGGCGTTGGGATCCGATGCGGTGGAGATCCCCAATGGGGTGGACGTTGATTCCTTCGCCTCGGCAGCGCGGCTGGACGGGTACCCGCGCCAGGGTAAAACGGTGTTGTTCCTGGGTCGCTACGACGAGCCCCGCAAGGGCATGGCCGTTTTGCTCGACGCGCTGCCGAAGGTGGTGCAGCGGTTTCCGGATGTCCAGCTACTGATCGTCGGCCACGGCGACGCCGACCAGTTGCGCGGCCAGGCGGGCCGTTTGGCGGCGCACCTGCGCTTTCTGGGTCAGGTGGACGACGCCGGAAAAGCTTCGGCGATGCGCAGCGCCGACGTCTACTGTGCGCCCAACACCGGCGGTGAGAGTTTCGGCATTGTGCTGGTCGAAGCGATGGCCGCCGGCACTGCGGTGGTGGCCAGCGACCTCGACGCCTTCCGGCGTGTGCTGCGCGACGGTGAGGTCGGGCACCTGGTGCCGGTGGACCCGCCAGACTTGCAGGCCGCCGCGTTGGCCGATGGACTGATTGCGGTGCTGGAGAACGATGTCCTGCGGGAGCGCTATGTGGCGGCCGGCAACGCGGCCGTCCGCCGGTATGACTGGTCGGTGGTGGCCAGCCAGATCATGCGAGTGTACGAGACGGTCGCCGGGTCGGGCGCCAAGGTTCAGGTGGCCAGCTGATGACGTGGCTGGTCCTGGCCGGCGCAGTGCTGCTCGTTGTGCTGGTTGCGTTCGGCGCCTGGGGATATCAGACGGCCAACCGGTTGAACCGGTTGAACGTGCGCTATGACTTGTCGTGGCAGTCGCTGGACAGCGCGCTCGCGCGACGAGCGGTGGTGGCACGTGCGGTGGCGATCGACGCGTACGGCGGTGCCCCCCAGGGCAGTCGGCTGGCCGCCTTAGCCGACGCCGCGGAGGGCGCGCCCCGGCATGCGCGCGAGAATGCGGAGAACGAGCTTTCGGCCGCGTTGGCGATGGTCAACCCCGCGTCGCTGCCCGCGGCCCTGATCGCCGAGTTAGCCGACGCGGAAGCCCGCGTCCTGCTGGCCCGCCGCTTCCACAACGACGCCGTTCGCGACACCCTCGCTCTGGGGGAACGACGGCTGGTGCGATTGCTGCGGCTTGGTGGAACCGCTGTGCTGCCAACCTATTTCGAGATCGTCGAGCGACCCCACGCATTGGTGCACGGCGATCAGGGTGCGTCCGGTCGCCGCACCTCGGCGCGGGTGGTGCTATTGGATGACAGCGGTGCCGTGTTGTTGCTGTGCGGATCGGATCCGGCGAACCCGGCGTTTCGGGACGGCGCGGCGCCGAAGTGGTGGTTCACCGTCGGGGGCCAAGTGCGACCGGGTGAGCGGCTGGCCCAGGCCGCCGCCCGGGAGCTGGCCGAAGAAACCGGTCTGCGGGTGGCCCCGGCCGACATGATCGGACCTATCTGGCGACGCGACGAGGTCTTCGAGTTCAACGGGTCGCTGATCGACAGCGAGGAGTTCTACCTGGTGCACCGGACGCGTCGGTTCGAGCCTGCTGTGCAGGGGCGAACCGAGTTGGAACGCCGCTATATTCGCGATGCCCGCTGGTGTGACGCGAACGACATCGCGCAGCTGGTGGCGGCGGGCGAGCGGGTGTACCCGTTGCAACTAGGCGAGCTGTTGCCGGCAGCCAACCGGCTGGTGGACGTCGCGCTGGACAACGGAGCCGCGCGCGATGCCGGCGTTCCTCAGCCCATCCGCTGACGTGCACGGTTTGTGGACCGCTTAGAAAAGTCGGGGTAGCGCCGGCTGCCACGGCGGCGGCAGCCCCAGTCCGGACAGGGCGTCGTTGACGCCTTGCACGGCGCCTTGCTGCAGGTCCGCGGCCACCTCGGCCCAATCGACGTCCGGAAACAGTCCGAACGGGCTGGGCACGTCCTGGTGGGCGGTGCGGTCATAACCCAACTCGACGAGCACCCGCAAGTCCGGCTGGATGAGGTCGGCAAGCGGGTTTCCCAGCAGGGGGATAGCACGCAGCGGGACCAGCAGCGGCAGATCTTGGCTGGGCAGCAGGATGTAGGTGGTCAGGACGTCCGGTGAGGACACCGGTTGAACCACGCCCGAGGCAAGATCGGGCGGCAACGCAATCAACCCGGAGTGCAGGAAAAGGATGCCCGCGATCGCGTTGGCGGTCGCGAAGACATTCAGCGGGTATTTGGGGAAGTCGTTGACGCCGTCGTACTGGAACGCGTAATCGACGGTGGGGTAGGCGTCGGCGGGCGTCGCGCCGGACAATGTGAAACCCAACTGCGGTATGGAGAAGCCAAAACGCGTAAGAATGCCACCGTCGGGCCGGTTGGGATTGCCGGTCAACGTAAAGGACAATTCGTCGAGACCCGGACGCAGGTGTGCTGGCAGGGATTGCAGATAGCGCATTTCGAAGGTGGCTATCGTGGCGCTTTGGGAGGTGCCGAAGACGACGACTTCGTTTCCCGCCGCGAGTTGCGCCATGATCGCGGTGTGCAGATTCGTTACGCCCTGGGCCACGGAGACGTCATAGGTCAGGCTATTCAGCCCGGTGAATGGGAAAAACTGCGATGGCGTTTCCAGGAACGTAGCGGTGTATCCGGGATGCACGGGGGTGATGAACCGCGCAGCGTACTCGAGTAAGGGGATGTTGGGCAGCGGCAGTAGGCTGTCGGTGCCGCCCATGACCAACGCGGTTACTCCCGGGCCGCCGTTGCCCACCACCAAGACGTCGGGGTTGGCAGGCTTGCCGAAGCCGATTTGTCCGTTGCCGGTGATGCCGATGCCGATATTCCAATTGCCGGTGTTCCCAATGCCGAGGTTTCTGTCGCCGATATTCCCGATGCCGATGTTGGCGTCGCCTCGATTTCCGAAGCCGATGTTTGCGTTGCCAATGTTGTCGTTGCCGATGTTGCCGACGCCCACATTTCCGCTGCCCAGGTTCCCGCTAGCCAACTGGGCCAGCACGTTTTGCAGCTGCTGCTGCAAACCCTCTTGAATAGGCGCCAGCTGCGTGGCCACCGCCGACGCGGCGGAGTGATAGCCGAACATCGCGGCCACGTCCTGGGCCCATATCTGCTCGTATTCAGCCTCCGCGGCCGCGATCGCCGGGGCGTTCTGGCCCAGCAAGTTGGCTGCCACCAGCGACGCCAGCCGTGTCCGGTTGGCCGCGACCATCGCTGGAGACACGGTGGCCGCCAGCGTCGCCTCGAACGCGCTCGCCGCTAGCCGCGCCTGGCCGGCCGCCTGCGCGGCCTGACCCGCCGCCGTGTTCAACCACCCCACATACGGGCTGGCCGCGCGGGTCATCGCCAGCGACGCCGGACCATGCCACGCGTCGCCCGCCAACCCGGTGGTCACCGACGCGAACGAGCCCGCCGCGGCATGCAACTCCTCGGCCAACCCGTCCCAGGCCGACGCCGCCGCCAGCATTGGGCCCAGGCCCGCACCGGCGAATATGCGCGCCGAATTCACCTCCGGCGGCAAAACGGCGAAATTCATCGCTGTGTACTTTCTCGGTTGGCCGTTATCGGTTGGCCACCACCGCGGCGGGTATCCCCGGTGACCGCGTCGTCACGGGTCAGCGGGCATTCCGGTCAAAGACTCTATGGCATGTCCGGCAAGATCTGCGAGGTTCCGTCAAACTTCGCCCGCGAGGTGGCCAGACTCGACGATCAGGGTTGCAACCGTTCCAGCCGGCCATTGGCGACGCGGATTCGGTTGTGCATGCGGTTCTCCCGGCCCTGCCAGAATTCCACGATTTCCGGAGCGATGCGGTAGCCGCCCCATCCTGGGGGCACCGGGATCTGGTCCTGGTCGGCGAAGCGACGCGTCACCTCGGCGAGCTGGTTATCGAGCTGGGCGCGAGAACCGACCGGGCGCGACTGCTGCGAGGCCCACGCACCCAGCTGCGCGCCCCGGGGGCGCATGGACCAATACGTGAATATCTCCTCGGTGCTGACCTTGCTGACTGGGCCCTGTACGTGTGCCTGGCGACCTAGCTGGTACCAGGGAAAGGTTGCCGATGCGTATGGTGTCACGGCGAGCTGCTCGCCTTTGGCGGAGGTGTAGCTGGTAAAGAACGCGACACCGGACTCGTCCAGGATTTTGCAAAGTACCGAACGGGTCACCGGTTTTCCGTCGGCAACGGTGGCGAGCACCATCGCGTTCGGTTCACTCACTCCGGCGCGTTGTGCATCGTTCAACCAGCGCCGCAGCAGCGTGAGCCAGCCGTCGTCGAGCCAGTCGAAGTCCAGATCTCCGCAGCCATCCTTCTCCGGGCCGTATTCGCCACGCATCCTTGCCAATTGGTCTTTATCGATCGCGACCATTTGGGCGTCATCGTCCATTCCGGCCTCCGGTGCTGCACGGCTGAGGGATTCGTAATTTACCAATCGGCGTCCTGGCCACGCCCCTGAGTGGCTAGCAGACCGGCGCGGTAGCGGTCGTATCGTAGTGGGGACAAGAGGAGGCACCATGGATCCTGCAGGTAACCCAGCGACCGGTACGGCGCGGGTCAAGCGCGGCATGGCCGAGATGCTCAAGGGCGGCGTCATCATGGACGTTGTCACCCCGGAGCAGGCCCGCATCGCCGAGGGCGCCGGTGCGGTTGCGGTAATGGCGTTGGAAAGGGTGCCCGCCGATATCCGCGCCCAGGGCGGGGTGTCGCGGATGAGTGACCCCGACATGATCGAGGGCATCATCGCCGCGGTCACCATCCCGGTGATGGCTAAAGTGCGCATCGGCCACTTTGTCGAGGCGCAGATCCTGCAGACGTTGGGCGTCGACTACATCGACGAGTCCGAGGTGCTGACGCCCGCTGACTACGCCCACCATATCGACAAGTGGAACTTCACGGTGCCTTTCGTGTGTGGGGCGACCAATCTCGGTGAGGCGTTGAGGCGCATCAGCGAGGGAGCGGCCATGATCCGGTCCAAGGGCGAGGCCGGGACCGGAGACGTCTCCAACGCGACCACACACATGCGGGCCATCGGTGGTGAGATCCGCCGGTTGACGTCGATGTCGGAGGACGAATTGTTTGTCGCGGCAAAAGAATTGCAAGCGCCCTATGAACTCGTTGCCGAGGTAGCTCGGGCGGGCAAGTTGCCGGTCACACTGTTCACCGCCGGGGGTATCGCCACGCCCGCCGACGCGGCGATGATGATGCAGCTTGGCGCCGAGGGCGTCTTCGTGGGTTCCGGTATTTTCAAGTCCGGCGCCCCTGAGCACCGCGCCGCCGCGATCGTCAAGGCCACCACGTTCTTCGACGATCCCGATGTGCTGGCCAAGGTGTCGCGCGGGCTGGGCGAGGCGATGGTGGGCATCAACGTGGACGAGATCGCTGTCGGTCATCGGCTCGCCCAGCGCGGCTGGTGAGAACCCGCGACGAGCAGACGGTCATCGCGTGTCGATCGAAGAGATCCTTGATCTTGAGCAACTTGAGGTCAACATCTACCGAGGAAGCGTGTTCAGCCCCGAATCGGGCTTCCTGCAACGCACTTTCGGTGGTCATGTAGCCGGCCAGTCGCTGGTGTCGGCGGTGCGCACCGTCGACCCGCGGTACATGGTGCACTCGCTGCACGGCTATTTTCTTCGGCCTGGAGATGCCAAGGAGCGCACGGTTTTTCTGGTCGAACGCATCCGCGACGGTGGATCGTTCTGCACCAGGCGGGTCAACGCAGTCCAGCACGGGGAAACCATATTCAGCATGGCGGCGTCGTTCCAGACCGAACAGGAGGGCATTACCCACCAAGACGTTATGCCAGCGGCGCCGCCGCCCGACGGCCTGCCGGGGTTGAACTCGATCAAGGTTTTCGATGATGCCGGGTTCCGGCAGTTCGACGAGTGGGACGTGTGCATCGTGCCCCGGGAGCGCCTGCGGCTTTTGCCGGGCAAGGCTTCCCAGCAGCAGGTGTGGCTTCGCCACCGTGACCCGTTGCCCGACGACCCGGTGTTGCACATCTGTGCACTCGCCTACATGAGCGACCTCACGCTGCTGGGATCGGCACAAGTCAACCACCTCGATGTGCGCGACCAGCTGCAGGTGGCATCGCTGGACCATGCGATGTGGTTCATGCGACCCTTCCGCGCCGACGAGTGGTTGCTGTACGACCAGTCGTCGCCGTCGGCCAGCGGCGGTCGTGCGCTGACTCGGGGCGAGATTTTCACACGGTCCGGGGAGATGGTCGCGGCGGTCATGCAGGAGGGGCTGACCCGCCACCGGCGCGGTCACCGGTCGGTGGGGCAGTGAGCGGGCTGTGAGCGTTCCACGGGTCGGGGTGCTGGCGCTGCAGGGCGACACCCGGGAGCACCTGGCTGCGCTGCGCGAATGCGGGGCCGAGCCGATGACGGTGCGGCGCCGCGACGAACTTGACGCGGTGGACGCGCTGGTCATCCCGGGCGGGGAATCCACCACGATGAGCCACCTGCTGCTCGACCTCGACCTGCTGGGACCGCTGCGGGCCCGGCTCGCCGATGGGCTTCCGGCCTATGGTTCGTGCGCGGGCATGATTCTGTTGGCCAGCGAGATCCTGGACGCCGGTGCGGCAGGCCGCCAGGCGCTGCCCCTGCGTGCGATGAATATGACGGTGCGGCGCAATGCTTTTGGAAGTCAGGTTGACTCGTTTGAAGGCGATATCGAGTTCGCTGGTCTAGACGATCCGGTGCGCGCGGTGTTCATCCGGGCGCCATGGGTTGAGCGAGTCGGTGACGGTGTGCAGGTGCTGGCCCGCGCGGCGGGGCACATCGTCGCGGTGCGCCAGGGTGCGGTGCTTGCCACCGCGTTTCATCCGGAGATGACCGGCGATCGCCGCATTCATCAGTTGTTCGTCGACATCGTCACCTCCGCGGCGTGAGCAGTCGCAAAAGCACCCGTTTCAGGCCGAAATTTGGAGCTTTTGTGTCTGCTCGTGCCGGTTGGCTCGCCGCCCACAACCCCCACGTAGACTCGTCTGGCGAACGAGCAACAGAAGAGGTAAATCACTGCGATGAGCGGCCATTCCAAGTGGGCCACCACCAAGCACAAGAAGGCCGTCGTCGACGCCCGCCGCGGCAAGATGTTCGCCCGGCTGATCAAGAACATCGAGGTGGCGGCGCGTGTCGGTGGCGGTGATCCGGCCGGCAACCCCACGCTCTACGACGCGATTCAGAAGGCGAAGAAGAGCTCGGTTCCCAACGAGAACATCGAACGGGCCCGCAAGCGCGGCGCCGGCGAGGAGGCCGGCGGCGCCGACTGGCAGACCATCATGTACGAGGGCTACGCGCCCAACGGGGTGGCGGTGCTGATCGAGTGTCTGACCGACAACCGCAATCGCGCCGCCAGCGAGGTGCGGGTGGCGATGACGCGCAATGGTGGCACCATGGCCGATCCGGGGTCGGTGTCCTACCTGTTCTCCCGCAAAGGCGTGGTGACCCTGGAAAAGAACGGCTTGACCGAAGACGATGTGCTGGCGGCTGTTCTGGAAGCCGGTGCCGAGGACGTCAACGACCTGGGCGACAGTTTCGAGGTCATCTCCGAGCCCGCGGAACTGGTCGCGGTTCGTAGCGCTTTGCAAGATGCCGGCATCGATTACGAATCGGCCGAGGCCAGCTTTCAACCCTCGGTCAGCGTGCCCGTGGACCTGGACGGCGCACGGAAAGTGTTCAAGCTCGTCGACGCGCTAGAAGACAGTGACGACGTGCAGAACGTGTGGACCAACGTCGACGTGTCCGACGAGGTGCTGGCCGCCCTCGACGACGAGTGAGCACTGCGGGGCTTGCGCTGTCACTTGGCCAGGAGCCGCAGCTCGATTCCGCCGTACTGGGTGAAGGCGGTGTCAGTCGTCACCAACTCGAATCCACCGGTAAGTGCGAAAGCAGCTAGGTAGGCATCCATCCAAACCTTGGGCGCCGGCGACTGGCGAACGGCGAAGGCTCTCCACTGGGCCTCCAAACCATCAGGTTCGGCGCCGGCCAGCACGATGCGGTCGTCATCCAGGAACGCGGCATAGGCCGCCCACGCTTCGCGGTTGGTCAGTGGTGGGCTGCCATACGCGCCCAGCACCGTCCGATTCGTCAACAGCCGAAGGAGCGACTGTTGGGTTGCGCGGCAAAAGTGGATGACTCCGGGCGCGTTGATGGTGTCTAGCCATGCGCGCGAGGCCCTGTGGTGCACGTGTCCGGAAAGCGCCAACGCCAGCCAGATGTTGGTGTCACAGAGCAGCATCGTCGTGTCCGGACCACCACTGGGCCTCCTGGTCGAGCAAGGCCGCGGCAACACGCTCCGGCGTCATTTCTTGTTCGCGGGTAGCCGCGCCACCGCAATGCACCAGGGGAAGCTGCACGCGCCGCGGCGTTGGGATTGGAGCCCCGCTGTGCGTCTGGGACAGACCGGATCTGAGCAGTTCGGTCACGACATCTTTCATCTTGCGGCCCTGCTGCGCCGCGCGGACCTTGATAGCGCGCATCAGTTCATCAGGCAGGTCGAGCGTGGTCTTCATTTACCCAGCATACTGTTTTTATGCTTTTATGGCCGGGCTACGAGCGGGCCCCGGTTCCGTTCGGAACCCGTGCTGCGTTGTGCAAACCCTGGCCGCCCTAGATGGGTGCGCTAGTCCCAGCCGTGCCGCATGTCCTCAACAATGTGCGGATTGTCCAGGGTCGACGGGTCCAACGTGCGGGGCCGGATGTCGCCGGAAAACACGGTCGCGGCCTCGAGCACCTGTTGGTCCAGGAAGCGCAGTGCAGGGGCAGTGCTCGGCACAGCGGGGGTGGGCGCGATGTCTGTAAGGCGTGCCAGGGCGAATCCCCAGTCGCCGAAGGTGGGCACGTGCACGTGGTAGGGCGTGACGGCATACCCGGCGGACCGGATCGTGGAGATGATGCGCCAGAACGCAGTCGGGGTCGAATACGGGCTGCCTGCCTGCACGACCATGAGCCCGCCGGGCGCGAGCGCGCGGGCGGCGAGTGCGTAGAACTCGGTGGAATACAGCCGACCCAGCACGGGAGTATCGGGGTCGCGAAGGTCGACGATCACTGCGTCGAAGCCAGCCGGGGGGACCGCGGCGCCGCGTAGCCAGCTCATGGCGTCGTCGATCACGACGTGTACGCGCGGGTTGTCCAGCGAACCGGCGTTGACGTCGCGCAGGGTGGTGCGCGCCAGTTCGATGACCGCGGGGTCGAGTTCCACCTGCACGATCTGCTCGATGCCGGGTTGGCGCAGCAGTTCGCGGGCTGCCAGTCCGTCGCCGCCACCGAGCACCAGCACCGAACGCGCGCCATCGGAGACTGCCGGGTAGACCAGGCTTTCGGTGTAGCGGTATTCGTCGCGGGTGCAGAACTGCAAACCTCCGTCCAGGTAGAGGCGCAGGTCATCGCCGCGGCGGGTGACCACGATTTCCTGGTAGGCGCTGTGTCGGTAGGCGATGATCGGGTCGGCGTAGAGCTGTTGGCGGCCGGTGGTCTCAATGTCGTGGGAATGCACCAGCAGTGTGGCGATCAGCCCGAGCGCCGCGGCGAGCGCGCATAAGGCGGTCACCAGTTGCCGGCCGGACACGACGTGGCGCAGCAGGAAGATCGACACAACCCCGGCGGCCGCCAGATTGACGATGCCGGTGACCGCCGCACCGCGGATCATCCCTAACTGCGGCAGCAGCAGGAATGGCCAGGCCAGCCCGCCGACCAACGCGCCCAGATAGTCGGCCGCGTTGAGGTTGGCCAGGGTGCGTCCGGCATCGGCGGCCCCTGCCACGCGGCCGCGCTGCAACAGCGTCATCAGCAGCGGCACCTCGGCGCCGACCAGCCCGCCGATCAGGGCGGTGCCCACCGCAAGAACCAGCGTCGACCCGTCGAGCTCGTCCAGGAACGCGAACGCCGCATACAGCGCCGCCGCGGACAATCCGCCGATGATGCCCAGCACCGCCTCCACGGCGATGAACGCGATGGCCGCGTGTGCAAGTAGCGGCTTGATCAGCAAGGCGCCTGCTCCCAGCGCGGCTATGTAGCCCGCGACGATCAGGGAGGTGGCCACGATCCCGCCGCCGTTCAGGCTCGCCGCCAGTGTCAGCAGCGCGAGCTCGTAAACGAGACCGCAGGCCGCGCACGCCGCGACCGCGGCCAGCAGCACGGCCCGCCACCGTACCGAAGCTTCGGTGGCTTCGCCCGCCTGCCGGGTGGACGTCATGACAACGCGGCGGCGATTACCCCCGCTACCGCCAGCAGCATGACGGCGGTAGCGAACACCGCCGGATGCAGCGCAGGTGCGTCGATGTGCTCACGGAATCGCCCCGGCACCGCGATCTCGAGGATCACCAGTGCCACCCCCTGCAGCGCGACACCGACGATTCCGTACACCGCCACGCCGATCAGGCCCTGGGCCAGCTGATTGGAGCTGGCGTAGATGGCGGCGATGGTGACGATGGCCAGCGCCACATACATTGTGGCGGCCAGAACCACGGCGTTGGGGCGGCGGTCGATGAACACTAGGCGACGCAGATCGCCCGGGGTCAACAGGTTGACCATCAGAAAGCCTGCGACTAGCACGGCGGCGCCCACTAGGAAGTACAAGACGGTGGCCACCACCCCATGCAGGATCGGGGTAAGGCTGATGGTCCCGAAATCGACTCCGGCCTAATACATGACTCTCTCCTTTGCGTCATCGCCTTACTTGCTGCCGCCAGGACCGCCCGGGCTGCCCCCCGAACCGCCCGACGGGGACCCAGGGGTGAATCCAGGGCCCAGGAAGACATATGCGCCGTGGTTATATCCGGCGCTGAGGTTTTCGACGCGGATGATGCACGGATAGGTGCCGTCGGGTCCGACCGTCACGATGTTGTTGCGGTAACGCAGGTACTCGGTGTCGGTATGCGACGCGCGCGCCGCCGGGGTCTGGTACTTGACGAGCGTGGTGGCCACCTGTTTGGGCGATCCGGTGCACAGGTATCGCGTTCCGTTCACGTCACGGGATTCTTGGCGATAGTGCGAGGCGATATACGAGCCAACGTCCCTGTTCAGCAGCGTGATTCCAGAGATCAAGGACACGGCGGCGGCAACCGCCAAGCTGCCGGCAACCAGGAACAGGCGGTTGCGGCTCATGGACGCCATCGGCTCGTCGTGTGGACCACCGTCCCGCCGGACGCGCTCGGGTACAGATGCCAAGTCCGCCAACGCCACCCGGTTCCATCGGGTTCGGCGGCGAGTGCGGTCAGCGCGGCGTCATCACCGGGAAACACACCGCCCAGCCACCCGGTTGCCCGCGTGCAGCGTTCACGCAGGTGGCGCGCGAGTCGCCGAAACGCCGCCTCGTCGTGCGTCTCGGTATGGGATTGGAGGTGGTAGCCGGGTGCGTGGGTGGACTCGGGCAGATCGCCGCCCCGGCTGCGGGCCACGCAGGAGACTTCCTCGCAGAAGCGTCCCTCGACGGTGACGACATGCGACGCGCCGAGGACGCCGAGCTGCAGTGCGCTGCCGTCGGTGTGGGCCAGTCGGTGGGTGGCCAGTGGCCGCGGCGCGGGTGCGTTCAGCACGAGTCCAAGCAATGCCCCTGATACGTCCACCGGCGCTATGGCGAGCTGATGAAGTGGCACCGATTCGGCCCTATGCCGAGACTGGGGGCGCGGGGTAGACGGTGAGCTCGCCGGCCAGTACGGACTTGCCGGTCGCTATCTCCCATCCCATGTCCGGTGCCCAGCGCTCGAATGACAGCAGCATGGACTCGTCGGCCCCCTGACCGGCACTGGCGCAGTCGACGTAGTCCATCTCACCGCCGGCCGGCAGGCCCGTCGTGCCCTCGGTGGTATATCCGGCGTGACCGCGCTCGGTCTCCTGAAACGTCACGCCGTCGATCACGTGCTGGCCACCGGGCTGCAAGCCCAGATCGGTGCGTTTCACCCACATCGCAAGCTCGAGACGCCCGTCGTCCTCTTGCACGCTCAGCCAGGTTGGCGTGTCGCCGCCTTCCAGCAAGTGTTCCCACCACACGAAGGGACCCTCGCGAAAGGTGACTGATCCGCGGACCACATAGTCGATGCCACCGTGGCTGACAATTGCGCCGGGTCCGAGTTGGCGGGGGCCGAATTGCGGCATTGCGTCGAAGGCCAGCGGATCCCGGCGCCCGCCCGGCGTGGCTGGTGTTTTGGGCCGCCGGATGGCCACGACGAGAACGACGATGGCGGCGATGAACAGCGCCACGGCAATCACGACCAGCAGATTTCCCACGCATACCCTCTCGTACCGCTGCGCCGCGGTTGGTCGATCGGTCGCATATCGATGGCGCCGTTTAACGTAACAGCTTTCGCGGGACCGGGGGTCACAACGGGCGAGTTGTCCGGCCGGGAACCCGGCAGGTCTCGGCCGCGGTCACCCCAGCTCACTGGTGCACCATCCGGGTGTCGGTGAGCGTGCAACTCAAACACACTCAACGGCAACGGTTTCTCAGGTCACCAGCTCAACCTCGACCCGCAATCGCTCGTACGTTTCGACCGCGCGCAGGTCGCGAGTCAGCAGCTTTGCGCCGGCAGCTTTCGCCGTGAAGCCGACCAGGGCATCGTAGGTTGCGCCACCGGTGACATCGTGCTCGGCGAGGTGGTCGGTCAAGCCGCGATATGAGCAGGCATCCAGTGCCAGGTAGTTGCTGGAGGTGATGTCCGCCAAGTAGGCGTGGACGGCAACAGGGGCAATACGATGCGGCGGTGGTAGCCGGGTCAAGACCGAATAGGTTTCCACAGCCGCGTGCGCGATCAGATGGACGCCACGGTTGAGCGCGCGCACGGCGGCCTCGTGCCCTTCGTGCCAGGTCGCGAATCCGGCAACCAGCACGCTGGTGTCTGGTGCGATCACCGCCGTGTGCGATCGAGCGTTTCCCGAACGATTTCGTCGGTCAACGGGGGCAGGGGACGTTCTGGCCGTGCGACGAGAACCGAGCCTTCCCGAACGAGTTCGACACCGGTCGGGGCCGGCTCAATCTCGATGCGCCCATCGCGCTCGGTGATCTCCACCTGGTCGTTCCCGCGCAAGCCAAGGCGCTCGCGAATCCGCTTGGGAATCACCAGACGTCCTGCGACATCGATGGTTGTTCGCATGGTAGGAAATTTACCATCGCACGTTCCATAGGCGTGTCCTGCGCGGGATGTCGGGACGATCCGCTAGCGTATCGAACGATTGTTCGGAAATGGCTGAGGGAGCGTGCGGTGCGGGTGATGGGTGTCGATCCCGGGTTGACCCGATGCGGGCTGTCGCTTATCGAGAGTGGGCGTGGTCGGCAGCTCACCGCGCTGGATGTCGACGTGGTGCGCACACCGTCGGATGCGGCCTTGGCGCAGCGCCTGTTGGCCATCAGCGATGCCGTCGAGCACTGGCTGGACACCCATCATCCGGAGGTGGTGGCTATCGAACGGGTGTTCTCTCAGCTCAACGTGACCACGGTGATGGGCACCGCGCAGGCCGGCGGCGTGATCGCCCTGGCGGCGGCCAAACGTGGTGTCGACGTGCATTTCCATACCCCCAGCGAGGTCAAGGCGGCGGTCACTGGCAACGGTTCCGCAGACAAGGCTCAGGTCACCGCGATGGTCACCAAAATCCTTGCGCTGCAAGCTAAACCGACACCGGCCGACGCGGCCGACGCTTTGGCGCTGGCGATCTGTCACTGTTGGCGGGCGCCGACGATCGCCCGGATGGCTGAGGCCACGTCGAGGGCGGAAGCACGAGCAGCGCAGCAGCGTCATGCGTACCTAGCCAAGCTGAAGGCCGCCCGATGATCGCCTCGGTCCGCGGTGAGGTGCTCGAGGTGGCGCTTGACCATGTGGTGATCGAGGCCGCCGGTGTGGGCTACCGAGTGAACGCGACACCGGCGACGCTGGCGACGTTGCGGCAAGGCACCGAGGCCCGGCTGATCACCGCGATGATTGTGCGCGAGGACTCGATGACGCTGTACGGGTTTCCCGACGGGGAAACCCGCGACCTATTCCTGACGCTGCTGTCGGTCTCCGGCGTTGGGCCCCGGCTGGCGATGGCGGCACTGGCCGTGCACGACGCTCCGGCGCTACGGCAGGTGCTGGCCGACGGCAACGTCGCCGCCCTGACCCGGGTGCCTGGGATCGGCAAGCGGGGCGCCGAACGCATGGTGTTGGAACTACGCGACAAGGTTGGGGTGGCAGCCACCGGCGGCGCACTCTCGACCAACGGCCACGCGGTGCGCAGTCCCGTGGTCGAGGCTCTGGTCGGCCTGGGCTTTGCGGCCAAACAGGCCGAGGAGGCCACCGATACGGTGCTGGCCGCCAACCATGACGCGACGACATCCAGCGCGCTGCGGTCTGCCTTGTCGTTGCTGGGGAAGGCCCGATGACCGAGCGGTCCGACCGCGACGTTTCGCCCGCACTCACCGTCGGAGAGGGCGACATCGACGTCAGCCTGCGGCCGCGCTCGTTACGCGAATTCATCGGCCAGCCCCGGGTCCGCGAACAGCTGCAGCTGGTCATCGAGGGAGCCAAAAACCGCGGCGGCACACCGGATCACATTCTGCTGTCCGGTCCGCCGGGCTTGGGCAAGACGTCGTTGGCGATGATCATCGCCGCCGAGCTGGGGTCCTCGCTGCGGGTGACGTCGGGGCCGGCGTTGGAACGCGCCGGTGACCTGGCGGCGATGCTGTCCAACCTGGTCGAGCACGACGTGTTGTTTATCGACGAGATCCACCGCATCGCCCGGCCCGCCGAGGAGATGCTGTATCTGGCGATGGAAGACTTCCGCGTCGATGTGGTGGTCGGCAAAGGTCCTGGGGCCACGTCGATTCCGCTGGAGGTCGCGCCGTTCACCCTGGTCGGGGCGACTACCCGGTCGGGCGCGTTGACCGGCCCGCTGCGCGACCGGTTCGGCTTCACCGCGCACATGGATTTCTACGAGCCCGCCGAGCTGGAGCGGGTGCTGGCCCGCTCCGCCGGAATTCTGGGTATCGAGCTGGGCGCCGACGCCGGCGCCGAAATCGCCCGCCGTTCTCGGGGAACGCCGCGGATCGCCAACCGGTTGTTGCGCCGGGTGCGTGACTTCGCCGAGGTGCGCGCCGACGGCGTCATCACCCGCGACGTCGCCAAGGCCGCACTGGAGGTCTACGACGTCGACGAGCTGGGTCTGGACCGGCTGGACCGAGCGGTGCTCTCGGCGCTGACCCGCAGCTTCGGCGGTGGTCCAGTGGGTGTGTCGACGCTGGCGGTGGCGGTCGGGGAGGAGGCCGCCACGGTCGAGGAGGTGTGCGAACCATTTCTGGTGCGCGCGGGTATGGTCGCGCGCACCCCGCGCGGCCGGGTGGCCACCGCCCTGGCCTGGACGCACCTGGGCATGACGCCACCGGTCGGAGCGAGTCAACCGGGGTTGTTCGAGTAGTGCGCTGGAGGACCCGCTACGACGGTCCGTTCGCGCCGTTGGCGCCAAAAAGGATCCCGCCGCTGCCGCCGGTGCCGCCATTGACGCCGTTGCCGCCGTTGCCGCCGAAGCCGACGAACGACGGGGCAAAGGAGCCGTTGGCAATGACCCCGGCGTTGCCGCCGTTGCCGCCATTGGCAGGCATGGCGCCGTTGCCGGCGTTGCCGCCGTCCCCACCGACGCCGATACTAAACAGGCCGCCACCGTCACCGCCGTCACCGCCATTGCCACCAAGTCCAACGACTGTGGCGCCGCCGGCACCGCCGGCACCGCCGGCGCCCAGGCCGATCAGCGCGGCGCCAGAACGGCAGAGCGTCGTGTAGGGTAAGAGTCTAGATCCCGTGGGTCGGCGGATCCCTAAAAAACAATCGCTAATATCAACTCTACCACATAGCACGTCCGACCATCACTG
>OBKH01000015.1_pt1 | contig 92301 bp, 84 predicted proteins | sample 1496241 | NCBI WGS metagenome assembly OBKH01 (sample SAMN03273953, study PRJEB22546) | soil metagenome | isolation source: rice field elevated CO2 plus elevated temperature | place: India: CRRI Experimental farm Cuttack,Odisha-753006 | collected 2013-12-17 | reverse complement strand
GATGCGGGCTGGGATGGGCCGCTGAGGAGCCGCGCGGTCGAGCTCTAGCGTGGCGACGATGCGGGCTGGGATGGGCCGCTGAGGGGCCGCGCGGTCGAGCTCTAGCGTGGCGGCCCAGCCGCAGTGCAGTTGATTGGCGGCGGGGCTTGCCGGGTGGGGTGGAGGTCGTTGTAGGCGTCGATTGGGCTGGGTGTGATTGAGGTGTTTGAACATTTCGTGGGTTTGCACCCGGTTGAACGGGGTCAATGTCACGGCGACCGGGATACTCGAATGGACGTGCCGGGGCCAGCCGGCAAGCTGCTCGTGGCGGCTCGGCAGGGGCGTCGTCGGTAGCTTTCTCCAGCCAGCCCAACTGCGGACTGACTGAATCAGTCTTGGGCCACCAAGTCACTGGAATATGCTTGGGCACAATACATCTTGATGCCATGCAGTGGCCATGGTCGTCGGCGTACCGATTGGAGCCGGCCGTTGCTACCACATTAATCGGCATCAGTGCCTGGTGGGCGAATGGCAGCGTGAAGCAATACGCCGGTGATCTGACTGATCGTGTCGCCACGATGACAGTTTGCCGGCGCACGCCGGCTCCGCGAGTGCATTATCGACAGTGACACGTTTGGCAGGACCCAAGGAGGCCGAGTCCATGATTCGTGCTGTGTGGAATGGAACAGTGCTCGCTGAGGCGCCGCGAACCGTACGGGTGGAAGGCAACCACTACTTTCCGCCCGAGTCGCTGCACCGCGAGCATCTAATCGAAAGCCCGACCACGTCGATATGCCCATGGAAGGGTCTGGCCCATTACTACAACGTCGTCGTGGACGGCCCCTATGGTCCGGTTAACCCGGACGCTGCCTGGTACTACCGCCGGCCCAGTCCACTGGCTCGCCGGATCAAAAACCATGTTGCGTTCTGGCACGGTGTGACGGTCGAAGGTGAATCCGAGAGTCGGCATGGCTTGGCGCGCCGGGTTGTGGCGTGGCTCGGCAAATAGCGGCGTGATGCCAACGGTCGGACCCGCGGACCACGCGGCGGGCCTAGATCGGCGCGCGACGCCTGACCAGCTGCCGATATGGCGTATCGGCATCATCAGTGGGCTGGTCGGCATGCTGTGCTGTGTCGGGCCGACCATCCTGGCGTTGGTTGGGATTATTAGTGCGGCAACGGCTTTCGCGTGGGCGAACGACCTCTATGACAACTACGCGTGGTGGTTCCGCGTGAGCGGGCTCGCGGTGCTTGCCATTCTGGTGTGGTGGGCGCTACGACATCGAAACCGATGTAGCGTCAACGCAATCCGCCGGTTACGGTGGCGGCTGATGGCAGTGCTGGCAATAGCGGTTGGTACTTACGGTGTCTTGTCCGCTGTGACGACGTGGTTCGGTACGTTCGTATAGTTGCAGTATTAGACGAACGGGGTCGCCGGCGACGGGTGCAGCATGATTTCGGAGTCGTTGGCGCATACTGTCCGGCCAGCGTGCCGCAGTAGCAAGCTACAAGCCGCCGCGGCAGCAAGTACGGCGGCGACGGTCAGCAACGCGAGATGGTAAGTGCCGGTGGCGTCTTTGAGGTGGCCGGTGGCGTAGGGACCGGCGAAGCTCGCCAGACTGGCCACGGCATTGACCGTCGCGATGGCCACGGCGACCCGGGGACCGGCCAGCGCGGCGGTGCAACGGCTCCAGAAAGCGGGCATCGCGGCAAGGATTCCGGCGACGGCGATGGTCAGCCAACTCAGCGTCACTATCGGTGACATCGGACTCAATGCCGCACCGAGCGCGGCGCTGCCCGCGGCCGTTGTTGGCAGTGTGATATGGCCCGCTTGGGCGCCCGAGCGGTCGATGCTGCGGTGGCTCCAGGCCAACATGGCCAGCGCGGCGACACCGTACGGCAGGGCCGCCAACGTGGCAGCGGTCAGCGTGGCGGTGCCGTGTGCCAGCGACGCAACTAGTTGGGGCAGAAAGAACTGCAACGCATACAGCGCGAAATACAGGCCCCCGTAGACGACAGCGAAAAGGACAAGATCCCAACCGGCTCCACTCGACCGACCGGTCGGGGCAGGGGTGTCCTCGGTCAGCCGGGCCGACAGCTCTGCACGTTCCTCGGGGGTGAGCCAGCTTGCCCGTTGCGGGTTATCCGGCAACAGGCGCCGAAGAAGCGGCGCCAGCAGCAGTGCAGGCAATGCCTCGATCACAAACATTGCCCGCCAGCCGGGTAGCCCGGCCATGTGAACGTGGCCGACGATCAGCCCAGACAGCGGCAGGCCGACCGTGTTGGCGACCGGAATGGCCAGCAGAAAGGTGGCTACGGCGCGGGCTCGCTGCGCGCACGGAAACCACACCGTCAGATACGCGATGACGCCGGGGAAGAAGCCGCCCTCGGCGACGCCGAGGGCGAAGCGCGCCAGATACAAGGTGTGCGCGCTGGTGACCAAGGCCGTGGCCGCCGAGCACACACCCCAAGCCAGGACGACCGCCGTGAGCGTTCGACCGGCACCGAAGCGCGCCAACGCCGCGTTGGCGGGAACCTGGAACAGGACGTAGCCGAGGAAGAAGACGCCGGCGGCGGTGCCGTATGCGGTGGCGCTCAGGCGCAGGTCGGCGTTCATCGCCAGGGCTGCGACCGAGATGTTGGCCCGATCAACGAAGTTGATCACATACAACACGAACAGCAGGGGCAACAGCCGGCGCGCGGCCTTGCCCAGGGCATTGTGCGTGGGGCTTGCCGCGATTGTCGCCACCTGCGGCTCCTTCCGTGGGCCTGTCGAACAATTGCATCATGAAATGACCCCAACCCGGTCTTTGTAGTCCGGCGTGTCACTAACACGATCGGTTATGTCATTGCAGTAAAACGGATTTGGCGTTGCGCCGGATGTGTTTCGCCGTCAATCTCGGCGTAGGGGCCGGCGAAGAACAGGCTCCGGCCCGCCCGCTGTGGTGGGGCGAGCAGGATGTCGCGGCCGATCGACCACGCGATGTGGTTGGCCTGCAGGTTCGCGAACAGGCCGTGGGTGCCGTACTTCGTCGCACAGGAGGCGTCCGCCGGTAGCCAACCCAGCCCAGCGACGAAGAATTCCGCCCAGCAGTGGTAGCCGCACACCTCGCAATCCTGCGCACCGGGCTGCGGTAGCTCCAAGGCCTGACCGAGCACAAATCGTGCGGGGATGTCGACCGATCGGCACAGCGAGACGAACAATGCGTGGATGTCGTTGCAGTTGCCCACCGAGCAGGTCAGGGCATGCTCGGTGCTGCCCAGGAAAGACTGCTTCGTCGCGTCGTAGTCCATGGCGCCGGTGACGTAGTCGTAGATGCGACGGGCCTGTTCGAGCGGGTTGGTCTCGGGGCCGACGACGTCTTGGGCCAACGTACGGGTGCGCTCATCGACATCGACATGTGCTTCGGGGATCAAGGCGCGGCTGAACAATTGCGCCGTGGCCAACGGGCGGGCCCGTGCCGGATCCGGAGCATGCCCGATCGCCCGGCGTTCCACAACATAGCGGATAGACCAACTCGCCGCCGTCGCCAAGCGCAGCCGGCTGTACAACATCAGGTTCCCGAACTCCGGCTCACGCGTGAGGTCATAGGGATCCTCGCTGGTCACCTCGACGTCCAGAACGCGTTGAAACGCGCCGTCACCGATGACCGGGCACCACATCTCGACGGTGTGGGCACCTTGGGTGGAATCGATCGTGATGTGATCGGTGATTTCGAACAGCCCGATCGTCGCATCCGCGTGTGCGGATACCGCGGGGTCGGTGATCGTCATCGGTTAGCTCCTTCCGCTGAGACTGGTTTATGTTCGAACAACCGGCAGATCGGCTGCCAGCCATTCGGAGAACCCGCCGTCGAGTCGGCGGGCAGAAAATCCGTTGGGGCGCAACAGTTCTAGCGCGTCATAGGCATACACGCAGTAAGGTCCTCGGCAGCAGGCGACGATGTCGATGCCGGACGGGAGTTCATCAAGCCGCTCGGCCAGTTCGTCGAGGGGAATGCTCACTGCCCCGGGCAGATGCCCGGCGGCGTATTCCATGGCCGGCCGCACGTCGAGGACCAGCACCGACCCGGCGGCCACCCGAGCTTGCAACTCGTCTCGGCTGATCGGTTCCAGGCTGTCTCTGTCGGTGTAGTACTGCCGCACCAGGGAGCCGACCGAGGCCAGATTGCGTTCGGCCACAGCGCGCACCGCGCGCACTACGTCCCACACCTGCGGATCCGACAGTGCGTAAATCACCCGTTTGCCGTCCCGGCGGCTGGTCACCAGGCCGGCGCGCCGAAGTTGCAACAAGTGCTGGGAGGCATTGGCAAACGTCAACCCCGACGCACGAGCCAGCGCGTCCACACTGCGTTCACCCTGCACCAGCAGATCCAACAGCTCCAATCGATGGCCGCTGGACAGCGCTTGCCCGACCAGGGCGAACTGCTCGAAGATCAGCTTCTTTGCACCGGACATGCCGCCGCTCCATTCCTCGATTCAGATGTTCGTATATTCAATTGATTGTTTGATCATGTCATTCCGACACGCTGCTGCGGTTTCGCCGCCGGGGCGTCGCACCGCTACTCGGTGCCGGCTACGGCCTCACCCGCGGCCGCGGGTTCGCGACCGGGCCCTGCGCCGCGCCCTCGGGGTGGGCGGAATGTCCTCCGCGGTCAGCACCGGTGCATTCCTGACCACCGTGTGCCTCGCGCACCTGGTGCTCGGCGCGCTTATGGGTGTACTAGTGCACGAATTCGGCGCCGACATGCTGTCGTTGTGGCCCGTGGGACCGGCGCTGTGTCATTGAGCCCGGGCGCGTAATCCGTGTTGGTCGGTGATCTCGATGACCGCATACCCGACGGTGATCAATCGGTCGCGCTCGAACTCCTTGAGAATCTTGTTGATCGATGGGCGCTGCGCTCCAAGCATTGCGGCGAGGGTGCGTTGGGCAAGTTCGATACGGGCATCGATTGCCTCGTCGAGCAGGAGCTGCGCAACCTGCGCGGGCAGCGGGCGGCCAAGCATGCCCATTAACCGAATCTGCGCAGTCGACACCCGTTGCGCCACACTCGACAGCCACCGCCGTGCGATGGCCGGGTGGGTAGCTAGCAGCCGCTCGAACGCCTGCCGGTCCAGGAACAGGCAGGTCGCTTGGGTCAAGGCGCGCCCCGTGTAGACCATCGGCATCTCCAGTAGCAGCGGGATGTCGCCATCGACATCGCCGGGATGAAGGATGTTCACCACGGCGCGGCGCCGCCTGGAGCCGACCGCGAGCTCAATTAATCCGTGTCGCACAATCCACACCCCGTCCGCGGTTTGATCGGCGTGGAATACCACTGCCCCGGGGGCAAACTCCTTGACTTGTAACGTTTCGGCCAATGCCGACACATCGTCACGGTGCAGTGGCGCCGAGCCTCCGCGACCGACGCACCGCGCAATCCAGGCTGCCTGTCGGACCTGGGCCTCGGAAGGCGGTTGGCCCCCAGTCACCGCATGAACGAGATGCCGCAGCGGGCGCACCGACCGATCTGCCATGGCCCCTCCTTGAGAGCAGGCGATGCCGTCATCGTGCTGCCAATTGTCAGCGCGCGTGGATTGCGTGCGGGTTGGCTTGCCCTGAATGGGAAATTAGTCGATCGAAGAGAACACGCAAGCCCGTTCTGCGCCCCAGGCACTCTGTCAGCACGCTGACAAACCGATTCTTGGCGGAGTTTTGCCATCGGTATGGTATTGGGGTGCCTACTCGATTGGCCCGCGGTGCGACCGTGCCGACTCGCCGTCTGCAGGACATCAACGATCAACCGGTGGACGTCCCGGCTGCGACCGGAAGGACACACCTGCAGTTTCGGCGGTTCGCGGCCTGTCCGATCTGCCACCTGCACCTGCGCAGCTTCGCCAACCGGCACCAAGAGGTTGCGGACAGTGGAATCACCGAGGTGGTGTTTTTTCATTCGGCGGCCGACGCGCTGCGCGGATACCAGTCCTTGCTACCGTTCGCCGTGATCGCCGACCCCGACCGAGTGCAGTACCGCGAGTTCGGCGTAGAGAAAAGTCTGGGCGCCATCACTCATCCGCGGGCATTGTGGGCTGCCGTTCGGGGGTCGGCGGCGATGTTGCATCGCAACGATCCGGAACGGGCGGGCGTCGGATTCGGTGACGGCACAACGCATCTGGGATTGCCCGCCGACTTTCTCCTGGATGCCGATGGAACTGTCGCCGCTGTGCACTATGGGCGTCATGCCGACGACCAATGGTCGGTGGATCAGCTCATCGACATCAACCGCTCGCTTGGAGGTAAGGGCACTCAGTGACTCATTCCCGTCTGATTGGCGCACTTACCGTAGTCGCAATTATCGTCACTGCATGTGGTTCGCAGCCGAAATCCCAGCCCGCAGTGGCACCTACCGGGGACGCGGCCGCTGCCACCCAGGTGCCGGCGGGCCAAACCGTTCCCGCCCAGCTGCAGTTCAGCGCCAAAACCCTTGATGGGCACGACTTTCACGGGGAAAGCCTGCTGGGTAAGCCCGCGGTGCTGTGGTTCTGGGCGCCCTGGTGTCCGACGTGCCAAGGCGAAGCGCCGGTAGTCGGCCAGGTCGCCGCGTCACACCCGGAAGTGACGTTCGTCGGGGTGGCCGGCCTGGATCAAGTACCCGCAATGCAGGAGTTCGTCAACAAATACCCGGTGAAAACGTTTACCCAGCTGGCTGATACCGACGGGTCGGTCTGGGCGAATTTCGGTGTCACCCAGCAGCCTGCGTACGCGTTCGTTGACCCGCACGGCAACGTCGACGTCGTCAGGGGTCGGATGTCGCAGGACGAACTGACGCGGCGCGTCACGGCGTTAACCAGCCGTTGATCGACGCCACGCCGGTCGGCTTGGCGTTGGCCCACGCAGAAATGCCTGGCCTTCGCGACGAGTTGGGGCTTGCGCCGCGTGTGATACTGCCCTCATGACGATGGCTCGGGTGCGTCGCGGCACGGAACTGTTGTTGTCACCTCAGTCGCCGCCGGCCACCGGCGGGCTGATCGTGTTGACCGGTCTGCGGCTGTTGGCTGGGTTGATCTGGCTCTACAACGTGGTCTGGAAGGTGCCGCCGGACTTCGGTGAGCGCGGCCGGCGGGACCTGTATCACTTCACGCATCTGGCGGTTGAACACCCGGTGTTCACACCGTTCAGCTGGGTGATCGAGCATGCCGTGCTGCCGTACTTCACGGCATTCGGTTGGGGGGTGTTGTTCGCGGAGTCCGCGCTGGCGGTGCTGCTGCTGACCGGGACGGCCGTGCGGCTGGCCGCGTTGATCGGGATCGGGCAGTCGGTCGCGATCGGGCTGTCGGTGGCCGAGTCACCCGGGGAGTGGCCGTGGGCGTACGCGATGCTGCTGGGCATCCACGTCGTCTTGCTGTTCACCTGCTCGACCCGGTACGCCGCCGTCGACGCGGTGCGCGCCGCCGCCACGGGGTCGGCCGCTCGGACGGCGGCGCAGCGGCTGCTGGCCGGTTGGGGAATCGTGCTTGGGCTGATCGGACTTGTCGCGGTATGGCGTGGCCTGGGCGATGATCGACCCGCCTATGTCGGGATACGGGCGTTGGAGTTCTCCCTCGGGGAATACAACCTGCGCGGCGCACTGGCGCTGATCGCGATCGCGCTGGCAATGTTGGCGGCCGCCAAACGCGGCTGGCGCACCGTCGCGTTGGTCGCGGCGGTGGTCGCGGTGGCCGCCGCGGCCGCCATCTACCTGCAAGTCGGCCGGACCGCGGTGTGGCTCGGCGGGACGAACACCACCGCAGCGGTTTTCGTGTGCGCGGCGGTGGTGAGTCTGGCAACCGAATTCCGGATCGGACGGGTGGAAGGGGCGTGATGGCCACACCGGGCGTTGTGCAGGAAGTCGTTTCCGTCGCTGCAGAACACGCCGAGCGGGTCGACACCGACTGTGCTTTCCCGGCCGAGGCGGTCGACGCCCTCCGCAAGACCGGCCTGCTGGGTCTGGTGCTGCCCCGCGAGATCGGCGGAATGGGTTCCGGACCAGTGGAATTCACCGAGGTGGTCGCCCAGCTGTCGGCTGCATGTGGATCAACGGCGATGATCTATTTGATGCACATGGCGGCCGCTGTCACGGTAGCCGCGTCGCCTCCGCCGGGTCTGCCGGATCTGTTGGCGGACATGGCTTCCGGAAAACAACTTGGCACCTTGGCATTCAGTGAACCGGGTTCTCGTTCGCACTTCTGGGCGCCCGTGTCCACGGCGAGCGCCGACGGTGACGGCATCGCGGTGCGGGCCGACAAGAGCTGGGTGACCTCGGCGGGGTTCGCCGACGTCTATGTGGTGTCCGTCGGTTCGGCCGACGGTGCCGCGGGCGACGTCGACCTCTACGCGGTTCCGGCGGACACACCGGGCCTGCGGGTAGCGGGCACCTTCACCGGGATGGGTCTGCGGGGGAATGCCTCCGCGCCAATGGCCGTCGACATTCGCATCCCGGATTCGTATCGTCTCGGGGAGGCCGGCGGCGGATTCGGCATCATGATGCAAACGGTACTGCCCTGGTTCAATCTCGGAAATGCGGCTGTCTCACTGGGTTTGGCGACCGCAGCCACCGGTGCCGCGGTCAAGCACGTCGGGACCGCCCGGTTGGAACACCTCGGTGGCAGCCTGGCCGAGCTGCCCACGATCCGCGCCCAGATCGCTCGGATGGGCACCACGCTGGCCGCGCAAAAGGCGTACCTTGAGGTCGCCGCCAACAGTGTCAGCTCGCCCGACGACACCACCTTGACCCACGTGCTGGGTGTGAAGGCCTCGGTCAACGACGCCGCGCTGACCATCACCGAATCGGCCATGCGGGTGTGCGGCGGGGCCGCGTTCTCCAAGCATCTGCCCATCGAACGCGCCTTCCGCGACGCCCGGGCGGGGTCGGTGATGGCGCCAACCGCCGACGCGCTCTACGACTTCTACGGCAGGGCCGTCACCGGGCTGCCGCTGTTCTAGGAGGCGATATGTCAACCGAACCGCTCGTCGTGGGAGCAGTCGCATACACACCCAACGTGGTCCCGATTTGGGAAGGCATCCGCGGCTACTTCCAAGACTCCGAAAGCCCGGACACCCAAATGGATTTCGTGCTCTACTCCAACTACGCGCGGCTGGTCGATTCGCTGATCGCCGGCCACATCGACATCGCCTGGAACACCAACCTGGCCTACGTGCGGACCGTGCTGCAAACCGGCGGGCGGTGCACGCCATTGGCCCAGCGCGATACCGACGTCGACTACACCACCGTGTTCGTTGCACATGCCGGCAGCGATCTGCACGGCGCTAAAGACATTGCCGGAAAGCGCCTTGCGCTCGGGTCCGCCGACTCTGCGCACGCGGCCATCTTGCCGCTCTATTATCTGCGCCGGGCGGGCATCGCCGAGTCTGACCTGCAGGTGATCCGCTTCGACACCGACATCGGCAAGCACGGCGACACCGGTCGCAGCGAACTCGACGCGGTGGATGCGGTGCTCGCCGGTGAGGCCGACGTGGCGGCGATCGGCAGCTCCACGTGGGCCGCGATGGGCGCCGCGGAGCTGATGGGGGAGTCGTTGACCGAGGTGTGGCGCACCGACGGCTACTGCCACTGCATGTTCACCGCGCTGGATACGCTGCCCGCCGAAAGATACCAGCCGTGGCTCGACCGGTTGCTGGCGATGAGCTGGGATGACTCCGAGCATCGAAAGATCCTCGAACTCGAGGGTTTACGACGTTGGGTGCCTCCGCACCTGGACGGCTACAAGCCGCTGTTCGAGGCCGTGCAGGAGCAGGGCATCGACCCGCGATGGTGATCATAGAGCTGATGCGCCGGGTGGTAGGTCTCGCACAGGGAGCTACCGCCGAGGTCGCCGTCTATGGCGACCGAGATCGTGATCTCGCGGAGCGATGGTGCGCGAACACCGGAAACACCCTGGTGCGCGCCGACGTGGACCAGACCGGCGTCGGCACCCTGGTGGTGCGCCGCGGCCATCCGCCTGACCCGGCAAGCGTGTTGGGCCCCGACCGGCTACCCGGGGTCCGGTTGTGGCTGTACACCAACTTCCACTGCAACCTGTGCTGCGACTACTGCTGCGTCTCGTCGTCACCAAGCACCCCGCATCGCGAACTGGGGGCGGAGCGGATCGGCCGAATCGTCGGTGAAGCGGCGCGCTGGGGAGTGCGCGAACTGTTCCTCACCGGCGGTGAGCCGTTCCTGCTGCCCGACATCGACACGATCATCGCGACCTGTGTGAAGCAGTTGCCCACCACCGTCCTCACCAACGGCATGGTGTTCAAAGGGCGGGGTCGGCGCGCGCTGGAATCCCTACCTAGAGGGCTCGCCTTGCAGATCAGCCTGGACTCGGCCACCCCGGAGCTGCACGATGCGCACCGCGGCGCGGGGACGTGGGTCAAGGCAGTAGCTGGTATCCGGTTGGCGCTCTCACTTGGCTTCCGGGTGCGGGTGGCCGCGACGGTTGCCAGCCCCGCACCTGGCGAGCTGACGGCGTTTCACGACTTCCTCGACGGGCTTGGCATCGCACCCGGGGATCAGCTGGTCCGGCCGATCGCGCTGGAGGGCGCCGCGTCGCAAGGGGTGGCGCTCACCCGCGAATCGCTGGTTCCCGAGGTGACCGTCACCGCCGACGGCGTGTACTGGCACCCAGTGGCCGCCACCGACGAGCGCGCCCTGGTCACCCGTACCGTCGAACCCTTGACCCCGGCGCTGGACATGGTAAGCCGGCTATTCGCCGAACAGTGGACACGAGCCGCCGAAGAGGCCGCGTTGTTCCCGTGTGCGTAGTGCCCAGTCTGCCGGCCGCGAACCCAGGATTAATTGCTGATGACAAGTATTGCCCTACTGCACTATAGTTCTGCTTGCACTTGAAAACAACGAACCGTGATGCGGGTCGTAAGGGATTCCGGTAAGGAACACAGTCAAGTTCTTGCACGCGTCGGCGGCAGTGTTGCCTCAACGCCCAAACTGCACCAAACTGTTTCGCCCACGGCGGGGCGTGTCTGAGAGGTATCGCGTGACCACCGCCCATAACGGATCCGCTCCGCGTTTTCAACGTACCCGCTCTGGCTACGACCCGGTCGCAGTCAATCATTACATCGCCGAACTCGTGCTGCGTCAGCAGGCGCAGCACTGTGAGATTGAAACGCTCAAGGCAGAAATAGCCAGTCTGAAGGACGAAAACGCTGCCCTGAAGGACACCTCGCCGTCAGCACAGGCGGTGACCGATCGGATGGCGAAAATGCTTCGACTCGCTGTCGACGAGGTCTTCCAGATGCAGTCGGAGGCACGGGCCGAGGCCGCAACATTAGTTTCTGCGGCTAGGGATGAGGCGGAAGCGGTCCGAACGCAGAAGCGAGAAATGCTGGCGGATATGAACGCCCGGCAAAGAGCGCTGGAGTCCGAGCATGCCGACGTGATGCGCCGCGCTCGTGAAGAGGCTGAACAGCTTGTGGCGCAGGCAACCGCCGAGGTGGAGCGGATGCGTGTCATCGATGCCAGACGCCGTGAGAAAGCCGAGCAGGAACTTGATGCCGAAATCATCAGGCTTCGCACCGATGCCCAATTTCAGATCGACGATCAGCTGCAGGCCACACAGCAGGAGTGTGAGAAGCGGCTTGGCGAAGCCAAAATCGAGGCCGATCGACGGCTGCATGTTGCCGACGAGCAGATTGAGCACGGCCTCAGCGAGGCTCGGCGAACGTTGGAAGAGATCAGCCAGCGGCGAGTCGGCATCCTCGAACAACTAGCGCGTATTCACGCACAGCTCGAGAATATTCCAGCGCTCCTGGAATCGGCTCGACATAGCGAGACGGAGCCACTGCAGTCCATAAACGGCGCGGTCGCTGAGCTACGGGCCATTTAGCGATCGCGTGCCTGAGCGCGACTCATCTGTGACAGTTCCGTCACGGCTGGGTCAGGTGCCGGTGTCCTGGCGACGCCGACTGCGCACAGACCGAAACAGCACGGTGTGGATGTGCCATGATGTGCACGCTGTCAAGGCCAGTCGGGTGACGATGCGGGCCGGTGTGGTCCGAGGAGGAGCCCGACAATTTAAGCTAGTCGGGTGACGATGCGGGCCGGTGTGGTCCGAGGAGGAGCCCGACAATTTAAGCTAGTCGGGTGACGATGCGGGCCGGTGTGGTCCGAGGAGGAGCCCGACAATTTAAGCTAGTCGGGTGACGATGCGGGCCGGTGTGGTCCGAGGAGGAGCCCGACAATTTAAGCTAGTCAGGGAGCCCTCAGGAGCGGTGGTGGATCTCAATTTTTCGATGGTCACGCGACCAATCGAGCGCCTGGTGGCCACGGCGCAGAACGGTCTGGAAGTCCTGCGACTCGGGGGCCTGGAAACCGGCAGTGTTCCGTCGCCGTCCCAAATCGTTGAGAGCGTACCGATGTACAAGCTGCGGCGGTATTTTCCGCCGGACAACCGCCCGGGACAGCCACCGGTGGGTCCGCCGGTGCTGATGGTGCACCCGATGATGATGTCGGCGGACATGTGGGACGTCACCCGTGAAGACGGCGCGGTGGGGATCCTGCACGCCAGCGGGCTAGATCCCTGGGTCATCGACTTCGGCTCACCCGACGAGGTCGAGGGCGGAATGCGCCGTAACCTGGCCGACCACATCGTCGCCCTCAGCGAGGCGGTCGATACCGTCAAGGACGCCACTGGCCACGATGTGCACTTCGTCGGGTATTCGCAGGGTGGCATGTTCTGCTATCAGGCCGCGGCATACCGGCGTTCGAAGGACATCGCCAGCGTGGTCGCGTTCGGCTCGCCGGTGGACACCCTGGCCGCGTTGCCCATGGGCATCCCGGCGAACATGGGCGCTGCGGTCGCCGATTTCATGGCCGATCACGTCTTCAATCGCTTGGATATCCCAAGCTGGATGGCGCGCATGGGTTTTCAGATGATGGACCCACTCAAAACCGCGAAGGCCCGGGTGGACTTCGTGCGTCAGTTGCACGACCGCGAGGCACTGCTGCCGCGGGAACAACAGCGCCGGTTCCTGGAATCCGAAGGATGGATCGCCTGGTCGGGCCCGGCGATCTCGGAACTGCTCAAGCAGTTCATCGCGCACAACCGAATGATGACGGGTGGTTTCGCCATCAGCGGCCAGATGGTGACGCTTACCGATATCACTTGCCCGATACTGGCGTTCGTCGGTGAGGTCGACGACATCGGCCAGCCGGCGTCGGTACGCGGCATCCGGCGGGCCGCGCCCAACTCCGAGGTCTACGAATGTCTCATCCGGGCAGGGCATTTCGGTCTCGTCGTGGGATCCCGAGCGGCACAACAGAGCTGGCCGACCGTGGCCGACTGGGTGCGCTGGATCTCCGGCGACGGCACCAAACCGGAAAACATCCACCTGATGGCCGATCAGCCGGCCGAACACACCGATAGCGGTGTGGCTTTCAGCTCCCGGGTCGCGCACGGCATCGGGGAGGTCTCGGAGGCTGCGTTGGCGCTGGCTCGCGGCGCGGCCGACGCGGTCGTTGCGGCCAACAGATCGGTGCGCACGCTGGCGGTGGAGACGGTGCGGACGCTGCCGCGACTAGCCCGGTTGGGTCAGCTCAACGACCACACCCGGATCTCGCTGGGCCGCATCATCGACGAACAGGCACACGATGCCCCGAAGGGTGAATTCCTGTTGTTCGACGGGCGCGTGCACACCTATGAGGCGGTAAACCGGCGGATCAACAATGTCGTTCGTGGCCTCATCGCGGTCGGGGTGCGGCAGGGTGACCGTGTCGGCGTGCTGATGGAGACTCGGCCCAGCGCGCTGGTCGCCATCGCCGCGCTGTCTCGGCTGGGAGCGGTTGCCGTGGTGATGCGGCCAGACACCGACCTGTCCGCGTCGGTCCGGCTCGGGAGAGTGACCGAGATCCTGACCGACCCTACCAATCTGGATGCTGCGCGCCAGTTGCCCGGACAGGTGCTGGTGTTGGGTGGTGGTGAATCGCGTGATCTGGATCTGCCGGCCGACGCACTTGAACAGGGCCAAGTCATCGACATGGAAAAAATCGACCCGGACGCCGTCGAGTTGCCGGCGTGGTATCGACCGAATCCCGGATTGGCGCGGGATCTGGCGTTCATCGCGTTCAGTTCGGCCGACGGCGACCTGGTGGCCAAGCAGATCACCAACTACCGCTGGGCGGTGTCGGCCTTCGGGACCGCCTCGACGGCGGCCCTCGGCCGCAGAGACACGGTGTACTGTTTGACGCCGCTGCACCATGAGTCCGCACTGTTGGTCAGCCTGGGCGGCGCGGTCGTGGGCGGAACCCGTATCGCATTGTCCCGCGGCTTGCGCCCGGACCGGTTCGTGGCCGAGGTACGCCAGTACGGCGTCACCGTCGTCTCCTACACATGGGCCATGCTGCGTGACGTGGTCGACGATCCGGCGTTCGTGTTGCACGGCAACCATCCGGTGCGGTTGTTCATCGGCTCGGGCATGCCGACCGGATTGTGGGAGCGGGTCGTCGAAGCGTTCGCACCGGCGCACGTCGTCGAGTTTTTCGCCACCACCGACGGACAGGCGGTGCTGGCCAACGTGGCTGGCGCCAAGATCGGCAGCAAGGGCCGTCCGTTGCCTGGCGCCGGACGTGTCGAACTTGGGGCCTACGACGCCGAACATGACCTGATCCTGGAGAACGACCGCGGCTTCGTGCAGGTCGCCGGTGTCAACCAGGTCGGGGTGCTGCTCGCACAATCCAGAGGGCCGATCGATCCGACCGCGTCGGTCAAACGCGGTGTCTTCGCTCCCGCCGACACCTGGATATCTACCGACTACCTATTCTGGCGTGACGACGATGGGGACTACTGGCTGGCGGGTGGACGCGGCTCGGTGGTGCGCACTGCGCGCGGGATGGTTTACACCGAGCCGGTCACCAACGCGTTGGGCCTCATCACCGGTGTCGACCTCGCGGTGACCTACGGTGTATTGGTGCGCGGTCGCCACGTCGCGGTGTCGGCGGTGACGTTGCTGCCTGGAGCGACCATCACAGCCGCCGACTTGACCGAAGCCGTGGCGAGCATGCCGGTGGGGCTGGGACCTGACATCGTGCACGTGGTGCCGCAGCTAACGCTCAGCGGTACTTACCGGCCAACGGTCAGCGCGTTGCGGGCCAACGGGATTCCCAAGGCGGGCCGTCAGGCATGGTATTTCAACTCCGGCGGCAACGAGTACCGGCGGTTGACGCCGGCGGTCCGCACCGAGTTGACCGGCCAGCATCGGCGCGGCAATGCTTGACGAGGCGCTGCTCGCCATCCTGGTGTGCCCGGCGGATCGAGGTCCGCTCGTCTTGGTCGAGGACGGCGACATCCAGGTGCTCTATAACCCGCGGCTGCGGCGCGCCTACCGCATCGAGGACGGTATCCCGGTTCTGCTGGTCGACGAGGCCCGCGAGGTCGACGAGGACGAGCACGCCCGCCTCATGGCGCGAGGTCGTCCGGCAGCTCCCCAGTGAGGTAGCGCTGCAGGTTGGGCGCGATGGTTTGCACGATCTGTTCGGCCGGCAACGAAGCAAACGGTTCGATTCTGACGATGTAGCGCGCCATGACCACACCCATCAGTTGCGACGCGACGAACTGGGTACGGATCTTGCCGGTTCCCGGCGGGTTGTCGACGCGGGACCCAAGCTCCACGGTGACCACTTCCTCAAGGAAGGAGCGCGCCAGGCCCACGTCGGAGCCTGAGATCAAGGATCTCAGCGTCGCGATCAACCCGGCACCCAGTTCGGAATCCCAAATCGGCAGCAACAAGGACGGCAGCTTGTAACCGAGTTCCTCGACAGGCGCCTCGCGAATCGGACCGATGATGACCATCGGGTCGATCGGAATGTGGATCGCGGCGGCGAAAAGCTGCTGTTTGGTGCCGAAGTAGTGATGCACTAGTGCGGCATCAACACCGGCCTTGGCGGCCACGGCTCGGATCGATGTTCTGTCAATGCCGTTGTGCGCAAAGAGTTCTCGGGCACTGGACAGGATTCGCTCCCTAGTGTCAGAGCTGCCGGCGGGTCGCCCGGGCCGTCTGCGGCTGTTGTCCGGCGCCGCCACGCTATGACGTCCGTCGCCGCAGTGTCACCGCCGCCAGACACAGCGACGCGACCGCGAAACTCAGCACGACGACGACGTCGCGCACCGCGATACCGGTCAGCTCCGGATGCGCACCCACCTGTTGTAGCGCCTCGAGCGCGTAGCTGGCCGGCATCACGTTACTGATCCACTCCAGCCACGTCGGCATCAGTGCCCGCGGGACGATGATGCCGGCGAGCAGCAGCTGCGGCACCATCACCAGCGGGATGAACTGTACGGCCTGAAATTCGGTGCGGGCGAAGGCACTACACAATAGACCGAGCCCGACACCCAAGACGGCGTTGACGATCGCGATCGCGAACACCCACACCGGGCTGCCCGCCGTGTCAAAGCCAAGGAACCAGAACGCCACAATGCAGGCCAGCGTGGCCTGCGCCGCCGCGGCGATCGAGAACGCGGTCCCGTAGCCGGCGAGCAGATCAAGCCGGCGTAGCGGGGTGGTCAGGATGCGCTCCAGCGTTCCCGAAGCCCTTTCGCGTTGCATGGTGATCGCCGTGATCACAAACATCACAAAGAGTGGGAACAGGCCCAGTAGCACCAGGCAAGCGGTGTTGAACCCGGATGGGGTACCGGGGCGATGCGGGACGTTCTCGAACATGAAATACATCAGCGTGATGATCAGGATGGGTACCAGCAAGATCATCGCGACACTGCGGTGATCAGCGGCAAGCTGCCGGAGAATCCGCGCCGTAGTGGCCGTGTAGTTCTGCAGCGTTAGCCGGCCGCGGGCACGGTGGTGGTGCGTCGGACGATGGACAGAAACGCTTCCTCCAGTGATGTGCATCCGGTTTCCTTTCGTAGACGGTGCGGCGTTGTGTGGGCCAGCAGCTGCCCCTGGCGCAGAAGCAACAGATCGCCGCAGCGGTCGGCCTCGTCCATTACGTGGCTGGACACCAACAGCGTGGTGCCACGCCGCGCCAGCGCCGTGAACCGATCCCATAATTCGACGCGCAATACCGGATCCAGGCCGATGGTCGGCTCGTCGAGCACTAGCAGATCAGGCCGGCCGACCAGCGCACACGCCAGCGAGACCCGGGCCCGCTGGCCGCCGGACAGGTTGGCACAACGGGCGGTGCGGTGATCGCGCAGGTCCACCGCTTCGATCACCTCATCGGCGGCTTGCCTGTCGACGCCGCAGAGTTCGGCGAAGTAGCGGATGTTGTCGATCACCCGCAGGTCGTTGTAAATGGTCGGGTCCTGAGGCATGTATCCAACCCGATGGCGTAGTTCGGCTGACCCAGCCGGTTGGCCCAGCACGCTCACCGAACCCGAGGCAATGATTTGGGAGCCAACGATGCAGCGAATCAGTGTTGTCTTGCCCGACCCGGACGGACCGAGCAGGCCGGTGATCGTGCCGCAGGCGACCCGGACCGAAACATCCTGCAGGGCAAGGCGTTTACCACGGATGACGCGCAGCTGGTCGATGATGACCGCGGGGTCGGCACCGTCGCGAAGTAATTCATCACTTGATGAAATCATCATGTGATGAATATCCGCCAGTCGTGCGGGTTTGTCAAGGGCCGGTGCACAATCGTCTCTGATGAACGCTGAGGAACTGGCGATCGACCCGGTCGCGGCCGCGCATCGGCTGCTCGGCGCAACTATTGCCGGACGGGGTGTGCGTGCGATGGTGGTCGAGGTCGAGGCGTATGGCGGGGTGCCCGACGGTCCCTGGCCGGACGCCGCGGCGCACTCTTACCGCGGCCGCAATGGCCGCAACGACGTCATGTTCGGGCCCCCGGGGCGGCTTTACACCTACCGCAGCCATGGGATCCATGTCTGTGCCAACGTCGCGTGCGGGCCCGATGGCACGGCTGCCGCTGTGCTACTTAGGGCCGCCGCCATCGAGGACGGCGCCGAGCTCGCCACGTCTCGGCGCGGGCAGACGGTGCGCGCTGTCGCACTGGCGCGCGGCCCGGGAAACCTCTGCGCTGCCCTCGGAATCACCATGGCCGACAACGGGATTGACTTGTTTGATCCGTCCAGTCCGGTGCGGCTGAGGCTCAACGACACGCACCGTGCCAGGTCGGGGCCGCGCGTTGGGGTCAGTCAAGCCGCTGACCGGCCGTGGCGATTGTGGCTCACGGGTCGACCGGAGGTGTCGGCCTACCGGCGAAGCTCGCGGGCACCGGCCCGGGGAGCCAGCGACTAGAGTCTTGCGGGATGTCTGGCATGATCCTCGATGAGCTCAGCTGGCGCGGGTTGATCGCGCAGTCGACCGACCTCGACACGTTGGCCGCCGAAGCACAGCGCGGGCCGATGACGGTGTACGCCGGCTTCGATCCCACCGCGCCTAGCCTGCATGCCGGACATTTGGTGCCGCTGCTGACGTTGCGGCGCTTTCAGCGCGCCGGTCATCGCCCCATCGTGCTGGCCGGCGGGGCCACCGGCATGATCGGTGATCCACGTGACGTCGGCGAGCGCAGTCTCAACGAGGCCGACACCGTCGCCGAATGGACCGAACGGATCCGTGGGCAGCTGGAGCGCTTCGTCGACTTCGACGACTCACCAATGGGCGCGATCGTCGAGAACAACCTGGAATGGACCGGCTCACTATCGGCTATCGAGTTTCTACGTGATATCGGCAAGCACTTCTCGGTCAACGTGATGCTGGCCCGCGACACCATCCGGCGGCGTCTGGCGGGGGAGGGGATCTCTTACACCGAATTCAGCTACCTGTTGCTGCAGGCCAACGACTACGTCGAATTGCACCGGCGCCACGGCTGCACGCTGCAGATCGGTGGTGCAGATCAGTGGGGCAACATCATTGCCGGCGTCCGGTTGGTGCGCCAGAAGCTCGGTGCCACCGTGCATGCGCTTACCGTCCCCTTGGTGACCGCTGCCGACGGCACCAAGTTCGGCAAATCAACCGGCGGCGGGAGCCTGTGGTTGGATCCCCAAATGACCAGCCCCTATGCCTGGTACCAGTACTTCGTGAACACCGCGGACGCGGATGTGATCCGCTACCTACGGTGGTTCACCTTCTTGTCGGCCGACGAGTTGGCCGAGCTGGAACAGGCGACAGCGCAACGCCCGCAACAACGGGCCGCCCAGCGCCGGCTCGCCAGCGAGCTCACCGTCTTGGTGCATGGCGAGGCGGCGACCGCAGCCGTCGAGCATGCCAGCCGGGCACTCTTCGGTCGGGGCGAGTTGGCCCGTCTGGACGAGGCGACACTGGCTGCTGCGTTGCGGGAAACCACGGTCGCCGAACTCAAACCGGGCAGTCCCGACGGAATCGTCGACTTATTGGTGGCCAGCGGCCTGTCGGCCAGCAAGGGCGCGGCGCGGCGCACGATCCACGAGGGTGGGGTGTCGGTCAACAACATTCGGGTTGATAACGAGGAATGGGTGCCGCAAAGTTCGGACTTCTTGCACGGCCGCTGGTTAGTGCTACGTCGTGGAAAGCGGAGTATCGCCGGGGTGGAACGGATTGGCTGAGCCGAGCCACCACGTCCTCGACGTCCTCGGGTCCCAAGGTGATATGCGACGTGAGCGGCCCATGGAATATCGCTGGGCGGTAGGGGAGGGCCAGCGGGGGATCTTATCTCGAGGGATGGGGTGGGGATGCATCGATAAGCCCCCCGCTGAAGCCTGGGGTTCGACGGGGATCTCAGACTTGGGGGGATTGGGAGGTGATGAGACCCCCGTCGAAGTCTAGTGCGTTGACCTCACTCGGCGGTGTCGCCGGCGTGGAACAACGGGATCGAGTACGTGGTCTCGCTCTCACTAAACAGCTGTGCGTGTGACAACGGGTCATCATCCTTTCATGTGACAGGCGAGCGGCGTTGCGTTGTAGTCGATTTCCACTTCCTGACTTATCTTTGGCGGGTTTGGACTCCGCTGGTATCCCACGACTAGTCGGTGGCCGGGGGAAATGCCGAATCCCGCATCCGGTGGATCGTGAAGTCCACCAATCGGGGGACGATCGGCCCGCGGTGCCCCCCTACCCGGTTAACGCGCACACATTCCACACGAAACGCGTTAGTGTGCAAACCTTTATCCCACTGTGCTGTGAACGTGACTCTTGTTGGCCACTGTTGTCGAGGTGCCTTAAATGACGCAAGTGCGACAACAACGAGAAGCGGGAGATGACGGCACACACACACGACGGGACACGGACCTGGCGAACGGGCCGGCAGGCGACGACGTTGCTCGCGTTGCTGGCCGGGGTGTTTGGTGGTGCCGCGAGCTGCGCGGCGCCGATCCAGGCCGACATGATGGGTAACGCATTCCTGACAGCGTTGACCAACGCCGGCATTGCCTATGACCAACCGGCGACCACGGTGGCGCTAGGCAGATCGGTTTGTCCGATGGTGGTTGCGCCGGGCGGGACGTTCGAATCGATCACGTCCAGAATGGCTGAGATCAATGGCATGTCGCGTGATATGGCGAGTACGTTCACCATTGTCGCGATTGGGACGTATTGCCCGGCGGTGATTGCGCCGCTGATGCCTAACCGGTTACAGGCCTGATAGTTACGGGGCGCAGCAACCCCCGTAACCTCTACCGAGTGGTCGACGACAGGCAAGGGCGCAGGGGCGGGCGACGACCGCGCTCGGCTGCCGCCGACAACCGACCTGCGTTCCGGGATGGGCCCGCGATTCCGCCGGGTATCCACGCCAGGCAACTGGCGCCCGAGATCCGGCGCGAACTGAGCACCTTGGACCGTGCCACGGCCGACGCGGTGGCATGTCACCTAGTAGCTGCCGGCGAGTTGATCGACGACGACCCAGAAGCCGCTCTGCGCCACGCGCGGGCGGCGCGGGTTCGGGCCAGCAGGATCGCCGCTGTGCGCGAAGCTGTCGGAATCGCCGCCTACCGCTGCGGCGATTGGGCGCAGGCGTTGGCCGAATTGCGGGCAGCCCGAAGAATGGGGAGCAAGTCCCCCCTGCTTGCGCTGATCGCGGATTGCGAACGCGGTCTGGGCCGGCCGCAGCGGGCCATCGAATTGGCGCGCGGGTCCGAGGCGGTCGAGCTCAGCGGTGACGCCGCCGACGAGTTGCGCATCGTCGCCGCCGGCGCGCGCGCCGATCTCGGGCAACTGGAGCAGGCGTTGACGGTGTTGTCCACGCCGCAGCTCGACCCGGGCCGTACGGGTTCGACCGCGGCGCGCCTGTTCTACGCCTACGCTGAAATACTGCTGGCGTTGGGCCGTGGCGACGAGGCCCTGCAATGGTTCCTACGGTCCGCGGCGGCGGACATCGACGGCGTCACCGACGCCGAAGATCGGGTAGACGAGCTAGGCGCACGAGAACAGAAATGAAAAGCATTGCGCAGGAACATGACTGTCTGCTGATTGACCTGGACGGGACGGTGTTTTGTGGCCGTCAGCCCACCGGCGGCGCGGTGCAGTCGTTGAGTCAGGTGCGCAGCCGCAAGCTGTTTGTCACCAACAACGCGTCGCGTAGCGCCGACGAGGTGGCGGCGCACTTGTGCGAGCTCGGCTTCACCGCAACCGGTGAGGACGTCGTCACCAGCGCTCAGAGCGCTGCCCACCTGCTGGCCGGCCAGCTGGCGCCGGGTGCGCGGGTGCTCATCGTCGGCACCGAGGCGTTGGCCAACGAAGTCGCCGCGGTCGGATTGCGTCCGGTACGACGCTTTGAGGATCGACCCGACGCCGTCGTACAGGGCCTTTCAATGACCACCGGATGGTCCGACCTTGCCGAAGCCGCGCTGGCCATCCGGGCGGGCGCCCTGTGGGTGGCGGCCAACGTCGACCCCACCTTGCCCACCGAACGGGGCCTGCTGCCCGGCAACGGGTCCATGGTGGCTGCGCTGCGCACGGCCACCGGCATGGACCCCCGAGTGGCGGGCAAGCCCGCGCCCGCCTTGATGACCGAGGCGGTGGCCCGGGGCGACTTCCGGGCGGCACTGGTGGTCGGTGACCGGCTGGACACCGACATCGAGGGTGCCAACGCCGCGGGGTTGCCCAGCCTGATGGTGCTCACCGGGGTCAACAGCGCCTGGGATGCGGTGTACGCCGAACCCGTGCGCCGGCCCACCTACATTGGCCACGACCTGCGCTCGTTACACCAGGACAGCAAGCTGCTGGCGGTGGCACCGCAGCCGGGCTGGCAGATCGACGTCGGTGGTGGTGCGGTAACGGTCTGCGCGAACGGCGACGTCGACGATCTGGAATTTATCGACGACGGGCTATCCATCGTTCGGGCTGTGGCCAGCGCGGTATGGGAGGCGCGGGCCGCCGATCTTCACCAGCGGCCACTGCGCATCGAGGCCGGCGACGAGCGGGCCCGTGCGGCCTTGCAACGCTGGTCGTTGATGCGCAGCGATCATCCGGTGACTAGCGTAGGAACGCAATGACCATCGATCCTGACCAGATCCGTGCCGAAATCGACGCCCTACTTGCTTCGCTGCCCGACCCCGCCGACGCCGAGAACGGACCGTCTCTGGCCGAACTCGAAGGCATCGCACGTCGTCTTTCCGAGGCGCACGAGGTGTTGTTGGCCGCCCTGGAGTCGGCGGAGAAGGGTTGAGTGCGGCGTGGCACGACGTGCCCGCGTTGACGCCGAGCTAGTCCGGCGGGGCCTGGCGCGATCACGTCAACAGGCCGCGGAGTTGATCGGCGCCGGCAAGGTGCGCATCGACGGGCTGCCGGCGGTCAAGCCGGCCACCGCCGTGTCCGACACCACCGCGCTGACCGTGGTGACCGACAGTGAACGCGCCTGGGTATCGCGCGGAGCGCACAAACTAGTCGGTGCGCTGGAGGCGTTCGCGATCGCGGTGGCGGGCCGGCGCTGTCTGGACGCGGGCGCATCGACCGGTGGGTTCACCGAAGTACTGCTGGACCGTGGTGCCGCCCACGTGGTGGCCGCCGATGTCGGATACGGCCAGCTGGCGTGGTCGCTGCGCAACGATCCTCGGGTGGTGGTCCTCGAGCGGACCAACGCACGTGGCCTCACACCGGAGGCGATCGGCGGTCGCGTCGACCTGGTAGTGGCCGACCTGTCGTTCATCTCGTTGGCTACCGTGTTGCCCGCGCTGGTTGGATGCGCTTCGCGCGACGCCGATATCGTTCCACTGGTGAAGCCGCAGTTTGAGGTGGGGAAAGGTCAGGTCGGCCCCGGTGGGGTGGTCCATGACCCGCAGTTGCGTGCGCGGTCGGTGCTCGCGGTCGCGCGGCGGGCACAGGAGCTGGGCTGGCACAGCGTCGGCGTCAAGGCCAGCCCGCTGCCGGGCCCATCGGGCAATGTCGAGTACTTCCTGTGGTTGCGCACGCAGACCGACCGGGCATTGTCGGCCAAGGGATTGGAGGATGCGGTGCACCGTGCGATTAGCGAGGGCCCGTAGTGACCGCTCATCGCAGTGTTCTGCTGGTCGTCCACACCGGGCGCGACGAAGCCACCGAGACCGCACGGCGCGTAGAAAAAGTATTGGGCGACAATAAAATTGCGCTTCGCGTGCTCTCGGCCGAAGCAGTCGACCGAGGGTCGTTGCATCTGGCTCCCGACGACATGCGGGCCATGGGCGTCGAGATCGAGGTGGTTGACGCGGACCAGCACGCAGCCGACGGCTGCGAACTGGTGCTGGTTTTGGGCGGCGATGGCACCTTTTTGCGGGCAGCCGAGCTGGCCCGCAACGCCAGCATTCCGGTGTTGGGCGTCAATCTGGGCCGCATCGGCTTTTTGGCCGAGGCCGAGGCGGAGGCAATCGACGCGGTGCTCGAGCATGTTGTCGCACAGGATTACCGGGTGGAAGACCGCTTGACTCTGGATGTCGTGGTGCGCCAGGGCGGGCGCATCGTCAACCGGGGTTGGGCGCTCAACGAAGTCAGTCTGGAAAAGGGCCCGAGGCTCGGCGTGCTTGGGGTGGTCGTGGAAATTGACGGTCGGCCGGTGTCGGCGTTTGGCTGCGACGGGGTGTTGGTGTCCACGCCGACCGGATCAACCGCCTATGCATTCTCGGCGGGAGGCCCGGTGCTGTGGCCCGACCTCGAAGCGATCCTGGTGGTCCCCAACAACGCTCACGCGCTGTTTGGCCGGCCGATGGTCACCAGCCCCGAAGCCACCATCGCCATCGAAATAGAGGCCGACGGGCATGACGCCTTGGTGTTCTGCGACGGTCGCCGCGAAATGCTGATACCGGCCGGCAGCAGACTCGAGGTCACCCGCTGTGTCACGTCCGTCAAATGGGCACGGCTGGACAGTGCGCCATTCACCGACCGGCTGGTGCGCAAGTTCCGGTTGCCGGTGACCGGTTGGCGCGGAAAGTAGCGGCGCGCCGAAGGTGTTGACTGAATTACGGATCGAGTCGCTGGGCGCCATCAGCGTTGCCACCGCTGAGTTCGATCGCGGCTTTACCGTGCTGACCGGGGAGACCGGCACCGGCAAGACCATGGTGGTGACCGGGCTGCACCTACTTGGTGGTGCCCGGGCCGATGCAACTCGCGTTCGGTCCGGTGCTGACCGTGCCGTTGTCGAAGGGCGTTTTACTACAACCGATCTCGACGACGCGACCGTCGCGGGGCTGCAGGCGGTTCTCGACTCGTCGGGGGCCGAGCGCGACGAGGACGGCAGCGTGATCGCGTTGCGCTCGATCAGTCGCGATGGACCGTCGCGCGCCTACCTCGGCGGCCGCGGTGTACCCGCCAAATCGTTGAGCGGTTTCACGAACGAGCTGCTTACTCTGCACGGGCAGAACGACCAGCTGCGGTTGATGCGCCCGGACGAACAACGTGGTGCACTGGACCGCTTTGCGGCCGCTGGCGAAGCCGTCCAGCGTTACCGCAAGCTGCGGGATGCCTGGCTAACGGCCCGACGCGACCTCGTCGACCGTCGCAACCGGGCCCGGGAACTAGCGCAAGAGGCCGATCGGCTGAAATTCGCGCTCAACGAGATCGACACCGTCGACCCGCAGCCGGGGGAGGACGTGGCGTTGGTCGCCGACATCGCCCGGCTTTCCGAACTGGACACCCTGCGGGAGGCCGCGACTACTGCACGCGCGACGTTGTGCGGGACACCAGACGCGGACGCATTCGACCGCGGCGCCGTCGACAGCCTCGGGCGGGCACGTGCGGCACTGCAATCGAGCGATGATGCCGCGTTGCGGGGGTTGGCCGAACAGGTCGGTGAGGCGTTGACGGTGGTCGTCGATGCGGTCGCCGAGCTCGGCGCCTACCTGGACGAGCTGCCCGCCGACGCCAGCGCGCTGGACGCCAAGCTGGCGCGCCAAGCCCAGCTGCGAACGTTAACCCGCAAGTACGCCGCCGACATCGATGGCGTGCTCCGGTGGGCGGATGAGGCGAGGGCAAGGCTGGCTCAACTCGACGTCTCCGAAGAAGGGCTGGCAGCGCTGGAACGCCGTACCGGTGAGCTCGCCCACGAATTAGGCCAAGCCGCAGTTGATCTCAGCACGATCCGGCGGAAGGCGGCCAAGCGGCTGGCCAAGGAGGTCAGCGCGGAGCTGTCCGCCCTGGCGATGGCCGATGCCGAATTCACCATCGGTGTGACCACAGAGCTGGCCGACCACGGCGATCCCGTCGCCTTGGCCCTGGCGTCGGGCGAATTGGCCCGGGCCGGTGCCGATGGCGTCGATGCGGTCGAGTTCGGTTTCGTCGCACACCGGGGGATGACAGTGCTGCCGCTGGCCAAGAGCGCATCCGGCGGCGAACTGTCCCGGGTGATGTTGTCCCTGGAGGTGGTGCTGGCTACTTCGCGAAAACAAGCGGCTGGCACCACGATGGTGTTCGACGAGATCGACGCCGGCGTCGGCGGCTGGGCTGCGGTACAGATCGGGCGGCGGCTGGCGCGGTTGGCTCGCACCCACCAGGTCATCGTGGTCACCCATCTGCCGCAGGTCGCCGCCTATGCCGATGTGCACTTGATGGTGCAGCGCACCGGGCGCGACGGTGCCAGCGGTGTGCGGCGCCTGACCAGCGAGGATCGGGTGGCCGAGCTGGCACGGATGCTGGCCGGGCTTGGTGATTCCGACAGTGGTCGCGCGCACGCGCGGGAGTTACTCGAGACCGCGCAGAACGACGAGCTCACCTAGCAAGGCTGTGACTGAAGTGATGTCATATAACTTGTGAGGCTAATGTTACGGCGCGCCTCCACGCACCTGCCCAGCTTCACCGCCAGAATCCCCCCATGAGGATGTCAGCGCTTCTGTCCCGTAACACCTCCCGGCCGGGCCTGATCGGCATCGCCCGGGTCGACCGGAATATCGACCGATTGCTGCGTAGGGTCTGTCCCGGCGACATTGTGGTTCTCGACGTCCTGGATCTGGACCGCATCACCGCCGATGCACTGGTGGAAGCGGAGATCGCCGCCGTGGTAAACGCATCGTCGTCTGTCTCGGGCCGCTATCCGAACCTCGGTCCAGAGGTGTTGGTCACCAACGGTGTCACGCTGATCGACGAGACCGGACCGGAGATTTTCAAAAAGGTCAAAGACGGTGCCAAGGTTCGCTTGTATGAAGGCGGGGTGTACGCCGGCGACCGCCGGCTGATCCGCGGTACCGAGCGTACGGATCATGACATCGCCGACCTGATGCGGGAGGCCAAGAGCGGGTTGGTCGCCCACTTGGAGGCGTTCGCCGGCAACACAATTGAGTTCATCCGCAGTGAAAGCCCGCTATTGATCGACGGCATCGGGATTCCCGATGTCGACGTCGATCTGCGGCGTCGGCACGTGGTGATCGTCGCCGACGAACCCAGCGGACCCGATGACCTGAAGTCCCTCAAGCCGTTCATCAAGGAGTACCAACCGGTGCTGGTTGGTGTGGGCACCGGCGCGGACGTGTTGCGCAAGGCGGGGTATCGCCCGCAGCTCATCGTCGGCGACCCTGACCAAATCAGCACCGAGGTGCTCAAGTGCGGTGCCCAGGTGGTGTTGCCCGCCGACGCCGATGGACACGCGCCGGGCCTGGAGCGAATCCAGGATCTCGGTGTCGGCGCCATGACATTCCCGGCCGCGGGCTCGGCGACGGATCTGGCCTTGTTGCTGGCCGACCATCATGGCGCGGCGCTACTCGTCACCGCCGGCCACGCTGCCAACATCGAGACGTTCTTCGACCGCACGCGTGTGCAAAGCAACCCTTCGACCTTCCTCACCAGACTCCGGGTAGGGGAGAAGTTGGTGGACGCCAAGGCGGTGGCCACGCTCTACCGCAACCACATCTCGGGCGGCGCCATCGCATTGCTGGCACTGACCATGCTGATCGCCATCATCGTGGCACTGTGGGTATCCCGCACCGACGGCGTGGTCCTGCATTGGATCATCGACTACTGGAACCGATTCTCACTTTGGGTGCAGCACTTGGTCTCCTAGGTTTTCTTGGACGGTGGGTTCATGATCTCGTTGCGTCAACATGCGGTCTCACTGGCTGCGGTCTTCCTGGCGCTGGCCATGGGCGTAGTGTTGGGTTCCGGCTTTTTCTCCGATACTTTGCTGTCCAGCTTGCGTAGCGAGAAGCGGGACCTCTACACGCAGATCGACCGACTCACCGATCAGCGGGATGCACTTCGCGAAAAGCTCAGCGCGGCAGACAATTTCGATATCCAAGTAGGCAGCCGAATAGTGCACGACGCGCTAGTCGGCAAGTCGGTGGTCATCTTCCGCACCCCGGATGCCCACGACGACGATATCGCTGCGGTGTCGAAGATCGTGGGACAGGCCGGCGGTGCGGTCACCGCAACGGTCTCATTGACCCAGGAGTTCGTCGAAGCCAACTCCGCCGAGAAACTGCGCTCAGTGGTGAACTCGTCCATTCTGCCGGCCGGTAGCCAGTTGAGCACCAAACTCGTTGACCAAGGTTCCCAAGCCGGCGACCTGCTCGGCATCGCCTTGCTGAGCAACGCCGACCCGGCGGCGCCGACTGTCGAGCAGGCGCAGCGGGACACTGTGCTGGCGGCACTGCGCGAAACCGGCTTCATCACCTATCAGCCCCGCGACCGCATTGGGACGGCAAACGCCACGGTGGTGGTCACCGGCGGAGCGCTCTCTACAGACGCCGGCAACCAGGGGGTCAGCGTGGCTCGGTTCGCCGCGGCGCTGGCGCCGCGCGGGTCTGGCACGCTGCTTGCCGGCCGGGACGGTTCGGCGAACCGACCCGCCGCCGTCGCCGTGACCCGCGCCGATGCCGACATGGCGGCCGAAATCAGCACCGTTGACGACATCGACGCCGAGCCCGGACGAATCACCGTGATCCTTGCCCTGCATGACCTGATCAACGGAGGCCACGTGGGGCACTACGGCACCGGTCACGGGGCGATGTCAGTCACGGTTTCCCAGTAGGCCCGCGTTAGGGCGTGTTCCCCGCGGTGAGGCGCCGTGGATGTTAGGGTGGGTTTCCGTGGGTCGGCAGGCCCAGCAAGGCCAGAGAAATCTTGGCAGCGTCAAGAACAGCCCTGCCCGTCTTCACGGAGGTCGCTCAGTGCGAAAGCACCCGCAAACCGCTACCAAGCACCTCTTCGTCAGCGGCGGCGTTGCTTCCTCGCTCGGCAAGGGACTGACCGCCAGCAGCCTAGGACAATTGTTGACGGCTCGTGGGTTACACGTCACGATGCAAAAGCTCGACCCGTACCTCAACGTCGACCCGGGTACCATGAACCCGTTCCAGCACGGCGAGGTCTTCGTGACCGAGGACGGTGCCGAAACCGATCTCGACGTCGGCCACTACGAACGGTTCCTCGATCGCAATTTGCCCGGCTCAGCGAATGTGACTACCGGGCAGGTGTATTCAACGGTGATCGCGAAGGAGCGCCGCGGCGAATACCTGGGCGACACCGTGCAGGTGATCCCCCATATCACCGACGAGATAAAACGGCGCATCCTGGCGATGGCCCAACCGGACGCCGACGGTAACCGCCCGGACGTGGTCATCACCGAAATCGGGGGCACTGTCGGCGATATCGAGTCACAGCCCTTCCTGGAGGCAGCGCGGCAAGTCCGGCACTATCTCGGCCGGGAGGACGTGTTTTTTCTGCACGTGTCGCTGGTGCCCTACCTGGCGCCGTCGGGTGAGCTCAAAACCAAGCCAACACAGCACTCGGTGGCCGCACTGCGCAGCATTGGGATTACCCCGGACGCGTTGATCCTGCGCTGCGACCGCGACGTTCCCGAAGCGCTGAAAAACAAGATTGCGTTGATGTGTGACGTCGATATCGACGGCGTTATCTCCACCCCGGACGCGCCCTCCATCTACGACATACCCAAGGTATTGCACCGCGAGGAGCTCGATGCGTTCGTGGTGCGCCGACTCAATCTGCCGTTCCGCGACGTCGATTGGACCGAATGGGACGACCTGCTGCGCCGGGTTCACGAACCACATGAGACAGTGCGAATTGCTTTGGTGGGCAAGTACGTCGAATTATCCGACGCTTACCTCTCGGTTGCCGAGGCATTGCGTGCCGGCGGATTCAAGCACCGGGCCAAGGTCGAGATCTGTTGGGTGGCATCCGACGGTTGTGAAACGACCAGTGGTGCCGCGGCGGCGCTCGGCGATGTGCATGGGGTGCTCATTCCGGGCGGATTCGGCATCAGGGGCATCGAGGGCAAGATCGGTGCCATTGCATACGCGCGGGCGCGCGGGTTGCCGGTGTTGGGGCTGTGCCTCGGTTTGCAGTGCATTGTGATCGAGGCCGCGCGATCGGTCGGTCTCACCAACGCCAATTCGGCCGAATTTGATCCCGACACACCAGATCCCGTTATCGCCACGATGCCCGATCAAGAAGAAATCGTGGCCGGCGAGGCGGATCTGGGCGGTACCATGCGTCTCGGGTCCTACCCCGCCGTGTTGGAGCCGGATTCGGTTGTTGCCCAGGCATACCAAACTACCCAGGTGTCCGAGCGGCATCGCCACCGGTACGAGGTCAACAACGCGTACCGAGACAAGATCGCCGAAAGCGGCCTGAGGTTTTCCGGGACGTCACCTGACGGACACTTGGTAGAGTTCGTCGAGTATCCGCCGGATCGGCATCCGTTCGTTGTCGGCACCCAGGCCCACCCCGAGTTGAAGAGCCGACCCACCCGGCCGCACCCACTGTTTGTCGCATTCGTCGGGGCAGCCATCGATTACAAGGCGGGTGAGTTGCTGCCTGTCGAGATCCCCGAGATCCCCGAGCACACACCCAACGGTAGCTCCCATCGGGACGGCGTGGGCCAGCCGCTACCGGAACCTGCGTCTCGTGGCTGAGCATGATTTCGAGACGATATCGTCGGAAACCTTGCATACGGGAGCCATTTTCGCATTACGTCGGGACCAGGTGCGGATGCCTGGTGGGGGTATTGTGACGCGTGAGGTCGTCGAGCACTTCGGTGCCGTAGCCATTGTGGCGATGGACGACAACGGCAACATCCCGATGGTTTATCAGTACCGCCACACCTATGGTCGGCGGCTTTGGGAACTGCCCGCGGGGTTGCTCGACGTCGCTGGGGAGCCACCTCATCTCACGGCCGCCCGGGAGCTGCGGGAGGAGGTCGGGCTGCAAGCCAGCACCTGGCAGGTGCTGGTCGATCTGGACACCGCGCCGGGCTTCAGCGACGAATCGGTGCGGGTCTATCTGGCCACCGGACTGCGCGAGGTGGGCCGGCCCGAAGCCCATCACGAAGAAGCCGACATGACGATGGGGTGGTATCCCATTGCCGAAGCGGCTCGCCGGGTGCTGCGTGGCGAAATCGTCAATTCCATTGCCATTGCCGGTGTTTTGGCCGTGCACGCGGTGACGACCGGGTTCGCCCAGCCACGCCCACTCGATACCGAATGGATCGACAGGCCAACGGCGTTCGCCGCGCGGAGAGCCGAGCGATGAAGACGCTGGCACTGCAATTGCAGGGCTACCTCGACCATCTGACGATCGAACGAGGTGTCGCGGCAAACACATTGAGCTCCTACCGACGTGATCTGCGCCGCTACTCCAAGCACCTGGAAGAACGAGGGATTACCGATCTGGCCAAGGTCGGCGAGCACGACGTCAGCGAGTTCCTGGTGGCATTGCGGCGCGGGGATCCTGATTCCGGCACGGCGGCGTTGTCCGCGGTGTCGGCGGCACGGGCGCTGATCGCGGTGCGCGGGCTGCATCGCTTCGCTGCCGCAGAAGGGCTGGCCGAACTGGACGTGGCGCGCGCCGTCCGGCCACCGACGCCGAGCCGGCGATTGCCTAAGAGCCTGACAATCGACGAGGTGCTATCGCTGCTCGAAGGTGCGGGCGGCGATAAACCGTCCGACGGCCCGCTGACGCTGCGAAACCGTGCGGTGCTGGAACTGCTGTACTCGACCGGGGCGCGGATCTCCGAGGCCGTCGGCCTTGACCTCGACGACATCGACACCCACGCCAGATCGGTGTTGTTGCGCGGCAAGGGTGGTAAGCAGCGGCTGGTTCCGGTGGGACGCCCGGCAGTGCACGCGCTGGACGCCTATCTGGTGCGGGGACGGCCCGACTTAGCGCGGCGGGGCCGCGGAACGGCGGCGATCTTTCTCAACGCGCGCGGCGGCCGGTTGTCACGGCAAAGCGCGTGGCAGGTTCTGCAGGACGCGGCCGAGCGTGCCGGCATCACCGCCGGTGTTTCGCCGCATATGTTGAGGCATTCGTTCGCCACGCATCTGCTGGAGGGTGGCGCCGATGTCCGGGTGGTGCAGGAATTGCTGGGGCACGCCTCGGTGACCACGACGCAGATCTATACCCTGGTCACCGTCCATGCACTGCGCGAGGTGTGGGCGGGAGCTCACCCGCGGGCACGCTAAGCGATGACCGTCACTAGCGGTAGCGGTTGCTGGTCACTTGGCTCGCCCGCGACACAGAGGTTGCGCCTCTCGCTCATGGATCGTCTTCGTCGCTGTCGTGCAGGAGTTTTTCGGGGTGAAAGTAACTGTTGGTGCGGGGTTGTCCATGGTCGAGGTGGGCTGGGGGAAGCCATTCGGTGGTGCCGTCTTTGCGTTTGCGGGTGATCCAGCCCCCGGTGGTGGCCAGTTGGTGGTGGGGGCCGCAGCCCTGGGTGAGTTCGTTGATGTCGGTTTCTTGGCATTGGGCGAAGTCCGTCACATGATGCACCTCGGTGAGATAGCCCGGTACGTCGCAGTTGGGGAACGAGCAGCCGCGGTCCTTGGCGTAGAGGACGATTCGCTGTCCGGGTGAGGCTAGCCGCTTGGTGTGATAGAGGGCCAGCTCGCGGCCGTGGTCGAAGATACGTAGGTAGTGGTTGGCGTGGCTGGCCAGCCGGATCACGTCGCTCATGGGCAGCAGGGTGCCGCCGCCGGTCAGCGCGTGGCCGGCGCGTGATTGCAGTTCGGTCAGGCTGGTGGACACGATGATGGCCGCGGGTAGCCCGTTGTGTTGGCCCAGCTCCCCCGAGCACAGCAGGGCCCGCAGCGCGGCCAGCAGGCCGTCGTGGTGGCGTTGGCCGGCGCTGCGGGTGTCGGCCTCGATCGCGGCCTGTGACGGGGTGCCGGCCAGGCAGGGGGTGTCATCGGCGGGGTTGGCCATGCCGGGGGCGGCCAGCTTGGCCAACACGGCGTCGACGGTGGCGCGGGCTTCGGGGGTCAGGTAGCCGCTGATCGCCGACATGCCGTCGGGGCCTTGGTTGCCCAGGATGATGCTGCGGCGGCGGGCGCGGTCGGTGTCGTTGTAGTTGCCGTCGGGGTTCAAACAGTCGGCGAGTTTGGTGGCTAGTTTGTGTAGTTGGTCGGGGCGAAACCGGCCGCCTAGGGTGGCCAGCTCGGCTTCGGCTTTCTCCCGGGTGGGTAGGTCCACATGGTGGGGTAGCTGGTGCAGGAAGCAGCGGATGACCTGCACGTGGGCGGGGCCGAGGTGGCCGGCGCGTTGGGCGGCGGCGGTGGCGGTCAGCAACGGGGGCAGGGGTTGGCCGGTTAGCGTGCGGCGTGGGCCCAGGTCGGCGGCTTCATGGATGCGTCGGGATGCTTCGCCGCGGCTGATGTGTAGCCGTTCGGCCAGGGCGAAGGGTAGTTTGCCGCCCAGTTCGGTTTGGTCGGTTTGGTCGGCGAGTTTGTTGATGAAGGGGTGTTCGGCGGCGGGTAGGCGCCGACGGATCTTTTCGCAGCGCTGCAGCATTGCCAGGCATTCCGGGATGGTCAGGTCGTCAGGGGAGACCTTCAGGACCCGGTTAAGGGCGGTGTCGAGGTTGTCGAACGCGGCGACGGCCTCCTCCCGGCTACTCGAATACATGTTCGAATACTATCACGGTTAGCCGGCCGATGCCATGCTGATTGTGGGTTAATCCAATGTGGTGCAGTTGAATTCAGGAGCATCGCCAGCCGCGAGGCCACGCCTATTCGGCGAGCATAATGGTCGGCTCGGAGACATCCAGCAACATGAGGCGATGAAGACATCACGTGCGATGGGTGGTCACGGTGGGCAGCTCTGACGCGCTGTTTCGCGTAGTCGACGGCGTGCAGGTAGCCCCGGCCTTGACACGTTCCGGCCCGCTCAAGCGAGTAGTCCGCGGATGTCGTCGACGGTGGGTACGGAGCCGAAGGCGTTGCCGTCGTCGACGACGCTGGCGAATAGGTTTGAGGTCCAGCCCGAAGCCGCGGGCTTGAGGCTGATGAGGAAAACCGGCGCGTTGCGCTCGTTGAACTGCTGGATCACATTGGGGCGTCATCGAGGTCGATCGACGGATACATCAGGGAATGCATGGCCGCACCGTATCGACTCGGTCTGACAGCCATCCGCAGCCACACCGCAACCGCACGCGATGACCAATCGACGACTAACCGTCGACTAACCCAGGTATTCGGACTCCAATACCAAGTCGGGCACCAGGGTCTGGTATTCGAGGTGCGTCTTGTGCTCAATGGTGTTCCATGACATGCCTTGTTGCCGGCGCATATATGCACGGTACTTCGGCGCGCCGGGCACCCTGACATTGTCGGCAACCACGATCGAGCCCGGGTGCAACCAGCCCCGGTCTAGGATGCTCTGCAGATCGGGCAGGTAAGCCTTCTTGTCATGGTCGAGGAACACAAAATCGAGTGTGCCAGTTGCGAATCCGTGCTCGGTTAGCGCGTCCAGGGTGCGCCCACCGTCGCCGATGGTGCCGACCACGCACACCACCCTGTCATCGACGCCGGCATGCGCCCATATTCGCCGGGCGTTGCTGGCGTTGGCTTCGGCGAGTTCGACGGAGTACACCCTGGCCTCCGGAGCGGCCCGGGCGATCCGCAGCGCGCCGTAGCCGAGGTAGGTGCCCAACTCCAGCGCCAATGCCGGGTCGGCGCGCCGAACCGCCGCGTCGAGCAGCGTCCCTTTCTCGTCACCGACGTTGATGAGCATCGACTTCTCATAGGCGAACTTGTCGATGGTGGCCAGCACGTCGTCGATGTTGCCGGCCCCGGCGTGGGCGAGGACATAGTCGACGGCCGCCGCTTCGCGTCCATCACCGATCTGGCCCGTCGTGGTGATATTGCGGATCCCGGCCGCCATCCGCCAGACCGACCACCGCAACGGGGCAATGCGCGCTTTGCGAATCATCGCTCGCTAGCTTACGCACAGATTTCGCGGACCTGCGGGCACCTGGTTCACCTGCTGACACTGGCTCGACGACGACCGCACTTCGGAGTTTGGGCCGCGCGTGGATTTTCATTGCAAGCCTGGCCATACCGCGGCCGAGCTGCTGACGAACCCCGACGACCTGGCAGTGAAAACCAAAGCTGCGGCGGCTCTGCCGGCGCTGGGTGACGAGCCAACCCACGGCGAGCAGCACGAACCATAGCGGGAACCACGCCAACGCGGTTGCGGTTTCGGTTTCGGTGGTAAGTGTCCAGATCACGAACGCGAAAAACACCAGCACGGCCCAGCACATCACCACGCCACCGGGCATCTTGTACACCGAGTCGGTGTGACGCTGTGGGTGTCGGCGACGGTAGACGAGGTAGCTGATGATGATCATTGCCCACACAAACATGAACAGCAGGGATGAGACCGTCGTGACGAGTGTGAACGCCCCAATCACCGACCGACCGGCATAGAGCAGCGGGATGGAGGTCAGCAGTAGCGGAGCCGTCAGCAGCAGGGCGGGTGCGGGCACGCCGCCGCGATTGAGTTGGTGGAAAGCGGCCGGAGCGTGGCCTTCGTCGGCGAGGCCGAAAAGCATTCGCCCGGTGGAGAAGAAGCCGGAGTTCGCTGACGAGGCCGCTGCGGTGACCACGACGAAGTTGACGACCGACGCCGCAGCGGCAAGTCCGGCTAGGGAGAACATCGTCACAAACGGGGACTCGCCACTGGCGAACTGCCGCCACGGCACGACGGCCAGGATCGCCAGCAGGGCACCGATGTAGAACACCGCGACCCGCAACGGCACGGCATTGATCGCGCGGGGAAGGGTGCGGCGCGGGTCCGCTGTCTCAGCCGCGGCGGTGCCAACGAGCTCCACACCGATGTATGCGAAAAACGCGATCTGAAAGCCACTGACCACGCCCAGGAAACCCGTTGGGAAGAACCCGTTGTCGTTCCACAGGTTCTCGATGGTCGCGTGCACACCATGAGGGGAGACGAAGTTGGTTGCCACCAGGATCGCGCCGACGGCGATGAGGCACACGATGGCAGCGACCTTGATCAATGCGAACCAAAACTCCAGCTCCCCGAAGTGGCGGACGCTGAACAAATTGACAGCGAGAATCAGGGCGACCGTGACCAGGGCCGGGACCCAGATTGGCAAGCCGGGCCACCAAAACCTGGCATAGCCGGTGATCGCGACGAGGTCTGCGATCCCGGTGACCACCCATGCGAACCAGTACGACCACCCCACGAAAAAGCCCGCCGCCGGGCCCCGGAGGTCGGCGGCGAAGTCAACGAACGACTTGTAGTTCAGGTTCGACAGCAGCAGCTCGCCCATCGCGCGCAACACAAAAAACACAAAAAACCCAATGATCCCGTAGACCACCATGACCGCCGGACCGGCGAGCGAGATCGTTCGCCCAGATCCCATGAATAGGCCGGTGCCGATCGCGCCTCCAATCGCGATCAACTGAATATGGCGGTTGGCAAGGTCCCGACGCAGGTGCGGCTGGGTGTCTGTCGGGTCGGCAGCCGCGATATCGTCCGGCATATATGGCGTCCTCGAGTTCTGGGGTAGGGAAGGCCTCGCGTTATCCGGCAAACGGCGGCCGGGACATCACCGTAACCCGGAACCCGTAGCGGGGACCCGCACCCCCCGTACCGGTGCCCGAACCGGCTAGCGGCATGCCGCCCAACAGGTTTCCCGCCGCACCGGCCTCCGGTTGCTCGACGATATCGCTGACCAGGGGTGCGGAGGCCGAACCCACGGTCGGGGCTAGGCTCGGACTGGCCCCTGCCCAGTTGGGCGGCAGCGATAACTTGCCGATGGTGGCCGCGTTGCCTAGACCCGCGGATACGGGTCCGGTACCGCCAACCGCGGCGCCGACGGCCGCCGGCGCCGCGGCGGCAGCTTCGGCGGCCTCGGGACCGATCCATCCCAGCGCCCGCCACGATGTAATAAGGCTGTTGCCAATACCAATGGCGAAATATGGCAAACCCACGGTGTTGTAAAACAGCTGTGATATCGGCAGATACCAGTTGATGAACCATTCCAGCCACCCCGGGGTCGCGGCGGCGGTCAACGCGGACGACAGGGGCGAGGTGAGGCCCAGCAGCGTGTTGGGCAAGTGGGCGATCAGCTCCGCTATTGCGCTCTGCGCCGCGCCGGCTGAGGTGCCGGCGGCTTTGGCGACTGCGGACAACTGCGTCGCCGCGGCGGATGGGCTGGTGGTGTTCGGCGGCGGGGCAAACGGCGTCACTTTGGTCGCGGTCGCCGAGGAGCCCGCGTAACCGTACATGGCCATGGCGTCTTGGGCCCACATTTCAGCGTATTGAGCTTCGGTGGCCGCGATTGATGCGGTGTTTTGACCGAACACGTTATGCGTGACCAGCGACGTGAGCCGCGCGCGATTGGCCGCGATCAGCGGCGGGGGCACAATGGCGGCAAACGCGGTTTCGTAAGCGGCCGCCGCCGCACGCGCCTGACTGGCTGCCTGCTCAGCTTGGATGGCGGTGGCTCGCATCCACGCCACATACGGGGCGACCGCTTCGACCATCAACGTCGACGCCGGACCCAGCCATTCTTCGGTTTGCAGCGTCGTGATCACCCGCTCGTAGCCGACGGCGGCCACACTGAGCTCGGCGGCCAGCCCGTTCCACGCGGACGCTGCGGCAACCATCGGTGCCGAGCCCGGGCCGCAATACATGCGCCCGGAGTTCACCTCCGGTGGCAACGCCCCAAAATCCATCGCTATGAACTCCTTACCTCGTCACGGGTTTTCGGTGGGCTATCCGACGTTCGGCCGGTCAGCCATCACGGTGAGTCGTCTTCCATATCGGCGTCCCATATGGGCGGCGCGACTCCTGCCCGGAGTCGGTGCCCCCCGGAGTAGGACCGATGTTTCAGCCGCCTCGGCGGCGCTGCGAATACCGGGAATCGATCGCGCGACGGTTTGCGCCTGGGGCGTGGCGGGCGGTGCGGACCAGCCCGGCGGCACCGACATCGGTCCGATCTTGGCGGCCAGAGTCGCGCTCGCCGCCACCGGTCCAGCTCCCAGCTGCGACCACGCCGACCATCCAGCGGCTCCACCCGCGCCGGCCGCTGCCTCGGCCGCACCGGCTTCTGCCAATGCGGTGCTCCACAACATCCCGCCGACGAACTGCAGAGCATTCAGCGTTAACCCACCGCTGTCGTAAATGAACCCTTCGGCAGTGGCGAGGGCGCCCAGGAACATCATCCAGTATTTCTGTATGTCGCTCCATGGAATCGCCGCGGCCCAGCTGTGCTGCCCCCGCAGCGCGGCCACCGCTGTTGCGTGGCCGACGAGGCCGGTCGCGTTGGTGGTTTGCGGCGGTGGTGCGAACGGAGTCAAAACCGTGGCGGGTGCCGCGGCGCTGGCATAGCCGTACATCGCGGCGGCGTCTTGGGCCCACATCTCGGCGTATTGGGACTCGGTGGTGGCGATCGCCGGCGTGTTTTGCCCGAACCAGTTGGTATCGACGAGCGTCATCAACAAGGTCCGGTTGGCCGCGATCGCCGGCGGGGGCACCGTCATGGCGAAGGCGGCTTCAAAGGCCGCTGCGGCCGCCCTAGCCTGCATCGCGGCCTGTTCGGCTAGCGTCGCGGTGGTACTCAGCCAGCCGACAAAGGGCAGGACGGCGGCCACCATCGAATCCGATGCCGGCCCCGACCACCACCGCATGTTTGTCAGCTCCGAGATCGCCGCACCGTAGCCAGTCGCTGCCGACGACAACTCTGCGGCCAGCCCGTCCCAGGCCGCCGCGGCAGCCATCAGTGGCCCGGATCCCGGACCGCTATACATACGACCCGAATTGATCTCGGGAGGTAACGCCCCAAAGTTGGACAGGGAATGCCCGGCGATGCCGTCAGCAACGGCGGTGACCCCAACAAGGCAGCAGGCGACGCTGCCCGGGGGGACATGCCCCTGGTTGACCGGGACATCGAGGGTCATCGAAAACCGCCTCGTTATGGGTGGGCTGGCTCGACACCGTCGTCGATACGATAGCTATGACTAGGGCAACAGTGACCTAGCACGTTAATCTCCATAAGAGATCTTCTGCGAAAAAGGTTTCGGCCGTGTGACGCGCGTGTTAATACCCCATAGGGGTATAATCGTTACTGTTGGCAACGTCTGGCGTCCTGGCTCGGGCGACACACCGTCCCGATACATGTCAGCAACCGGGTCGATCGTGGTGAATGCACAGGCGGGCAAGGCGAATGCCGATGCGACCCCGACGAAGTAAGAGGGTACGTAATCGATACACCATGGGGACATTTGCCCTCCATGGCCTCACCCATCGCCTACCGTCGGCCTCGTTGCAGACGACGGCTGCCCGCCACCCGGATGTGACGCAATTCTCAATGCCTGGGCACTACCGATAACGCCGACCTGCCGCAGCTCGCGCATGTGGACGCTGAAAGCCCGGAAGGAGCACACCGGCATATCCGGCAAGCCCACCGCACGGACCGATCGCCATGGCTCTACTCGGTCCGGAGATTCTGAGCTACAAGCTAGTGCGCGGCGTTTTTCTCGATTGCCGGATCGCTGTGGCGCTCAGGGCGTTACGTGAAAGGTTCGGCAGCGGTGCTGCCCAGCCTGGCCGGTGGCGAACACGGTCAACATGGTGAGGCCCTGCGGCACCCGAAATGCGGTGAGCAGAACGACGTTTGGTGCCATCGCGGATAGCAGCCAGCCAAGCTTGAACGCTGCGAGCGAGCCCATGTAGAGCGTTTGGTACCAAACCGATCGGTGGGCCAACTTGCCATGGGCTCACAGCGGCTATCGCGAGCGTGTAGCCGATCATCGTCCAGGCGACGGTGGCCTGAGCGGCAGGGGTTGCCTTATTCATCCTCTTGCGGCATGGTTGCCGCAGGGAGTGCCGGTAAGTCTGGTCGGCAACCTGGCCCGCTGCGGGTTGGGTTCGGATTCGCTCGGCTAGTAAGGTGCTCGCCTGGTGTTACAACGAATCGCTAGAGAGCTCTTATCGGGAGTGGCCGTCGCGATCGTTGCGCTGCCGCTGGCGATCGCGTTCGGCATTACCGCCACCGGAACGTCCCAAGGTGCGCTCATCGGGCTCTACGGCGCCATCTTCGCCGGATTCTTCGCGGCCGTGTTCGGTGGGACACCCGGACAGGTGACGGGCCCCACCGGCCCCATCACCGTCGTCGCTACCGCAACCATCGCCGAACACGGACTCGAGGGTGCCTTCTTCGCGTTTATCCTCGCCGGCGTCTTTCAGATCCTGTTCGGGGCGTGCCGGCTCGGTTCACTCATCCGCTACGTGCCCCACCCCGTGATCTCTGGATTCATGGGGGGAATCGCGATCCTCATCATCATGACCCAGCTGGATCAGGTGCGCAGCAGCTCCCTGCTCGTGTTGGTAACGGTCGTCCTGCTGCTGGCTAGCGGCCGGTTTATCAAAGCGATTCCACCGAGCCTGCTCGTCCTGGTTCTGGTCAGCTCGGTGCTGCCGCTCGCGGCGCCATGGCTGCGCGACCTGCGCGCTGGGCCGGTCTCGATCAACAGGACGGTCGACTACATCGGCGAGATCCCACAGGCCATGCCGTCTTTCGACTTCCCGCAAGTCGCCAATTCGACGATGCTGCAGGTGCTGCTGTCGGCGGTGGCCATCGCGCTGTTGGGATCCCTCGATTCACTGCTGACGTCGCTGGTCATGGACAACATCAGGGGCACCCGGCACCGGAGCAACAAAGAACTGATCGGCCAGGGGATTGGAAATATCGCCGCCGGGCTCTTCGGCGGGCTGTCCGGTGCCGGCGCGACCGTCCGATCGGTGGTGAACGTCAGAAATGGTGGTCAGACCGCCCTGTCGGCGGCCACTCACAGTGTCGTTTTGTTCGTTTTCGTTGCCGGGCTTGGTGCCGTGGTGCAGTACATCCCGCTCGCCGTGCTGTCGGGGATACTGATATTGGTTGCCGTCGGCATGTTCGACTGGCACGCCATGCGCAAAGCGCATGTGTCACCCAGGGGCGACGTCATCGTCATGTTCACGACGATGATCATCACCGTCGTCGTCGACCTCACCATCGCGGTGATGGTCGGAATCGCCCTCTCGCTGCTGGTCCATAGGCTCCGATCCCGGCAACGCAAAGCCAAGGTCACCCAGGACGACACCGGCACCTATCGCATCGACGGTCCGTTGTCGTTCCTGTCCGTCGACGGTGTATTTGGCTCCCTGCGCGACGGTCGTGAGGACGTGTCGCTGGACCTCCAGCACGTCACCTACCTCGACACCTCTGGTGCCCGGGCCCTGCTGTATTTCATCGACCACTCCGAGAAGGACGGCGTCGCGGTAAGCATCAAGCGGATCCCCCCACGCCTCGAAAGCCAACTCACCGCACTCGCCGACAACGAGCAACGTGACAAGCTGAGAACCGTCCTCGAATCCGCCTGACGCATTGGCTGGTTGATTTGCCTGCGGGTCTCCCGGGCCAGGCGTCGGTAGCCGTTAGACTTTCCTGCGATGTCCCCCCTGACGCCCGTCACCACGAGCCACGACCGGGTATGACCGACCACCCCGACACCGGCAACGGGATCGGCCTCACCGGACGGCCACCACGGGCAATCCCTGACCCCGCGCCGCGCAGCTCGCACGGCCCGGCCAAGGTCATCGCGATGTGCAACCAGAAGGGTGGCGTCGGGAAGACGACGTCGACGATTAACCTGGGTGCCGCGCTCGGTGAGTATGGCCGGCGGGTGCTGCTGGTGGATATGGATCCGCAAGGAGCGCTGTCCGCGGGCCTGGGCGTGCCGCACTACGAGCTGGACAAGACCATCCACAACGTGCTGGTGGAGCCCCGGGTGTCGATCGACGACGTGCTGATCCACTCCCGGGTGAAAAACATGGATCTGGTCCCCAGCAATATCGATCTGTCCGCGGCGGAGATCCAACTGGTCAACGAGGTGGGTCGCGAGCAGACGTTGGCCCGGGCGCTGTACCCGGTGCTGGACCGCTACGACTATGTGCTGATCGACTGCCAGCCGTCGCTGGGCCTGCTCACCGTCAACGGGCTGGCCTGCACGGACGGCGTGATAATTCCGACCGAGTGCGAGTTCTTCTCGCTGCGCGGCCTGGCATTGCTCACCGACACCGTCGATAAGGTGCGCGACCGGCTTAATCCGAAGCTGGATATCAGCGGAATCCTGATCACCCGCTACGATCCGCGGACCGTCAACTCGCGAGAGGTCATGGCCCGTGTCGTGGAACGGTTCGGTGACTTAGTGTTTGACACCGTGATCACCCGCACGGTTCGTTTCCCGGAGACCAGCGTCGCAGGCGAACCCATTACCACCTGGGCGCCGAAGTCGGCGGGTGCCCTGGCCTACCGTGCGCTGGCTCGCGAGTTGATCGACCGATTTGGCATGTGAACGGCCTTCAGAACAGCCTGGCGAACGGTGGGACGGCACCCGAGAACGGCTACTCGGCTGGTTTTCGGGTCCGGCTGACCAACTTCGAGGGCCCGTTCGACCTGCTGCTGCAGCTGATCTTTGCGCACCAACTCGACGTCACCGAAGTGGCGTTGCACCAGGTCACCGACGACTTCATCGCCTACACCAAAGCGATCGGCGCTCGGCTGGAACTAGAGGAGACCACAGCGTTCCTGGTGATCGCCGCAACCTTGCTCGATCTCAAAGCAGCCCGGCTCCTGCCAGCCGGACAGGTCGACGACGAGGAAGACCTCGCGCTTCTGGAGGTACGCGACCTGCTGTTTGCCCGGCTGCTGCAATACCGGGCGTTTAAGCACGTCGCAGAGATGTTCGCCGAACTGGAGGCCACCGCGCTGCGCAGCTATCCACGGGCGGTGTCGTTGGAGGACGGGTTCGTCGGTCTGCTTCCCGAGGTAATGCTCGGCGTTGACGCTCACCGGTTCGCCGAAATCGCTGCGATCGCATTAACCCCGCGGCCAGCCCCGACGGTGGCCACCGAGCACCTGCACGAGTTGATGGTCTCGGTTCCCGAGCAGGCCGAACACTTGCTGGCGATGCTGAAAGCGCGGGGCAGCGGCCAGTGGGCGTCATTTTCGGAGCTGGTCGCCGACTGCACGGCGCCCATCGAGATCGTGGGGCGCTTCCTGGCGCTGCTCGAACTGTATCGGACCCGGGCGGTAGCATTCGAGCAGTCAGAGCCGCTTGGCGCGCTCCAGGTTTCGTGGACCGGTGACGATGCAGAGCGCAGCGATGAGAAGGAGCGGCGCTTGTGACCGAACATATGCCCGAACACGATCCGAGCTATGGCATCCCGGATATCGCTGAGCCCGCGGAGCTGGATGCCGACGAGCTTAAGCGTGTGCTAGAGGCGCTGCTGTTGGTGATCGACACCCCAGTGACAGCCGACGCGTTGGCCGCGGCCACCGAACAGCCGGTCTACCGGGTTGCGGCAAAGCTACAGTTGATGGCCGACGAGCTCACCGGGCGTGACAGCGGCATCGACCTGCGCCACACGAGCGAGGGTTGGCGGATGTACACCCGCGCCCGATTCGCGCCCTATGTCGAGAAGCTGTTGCTGGACGGCGCGCGAACCAAGCTCACCCGGGCCGCGCTGGAGACCCTGGCCGTGGTGGCCTACCGCCAGCCGGTCACACGAGCGCGGGTTAGTGCGGTGCGCGGGGTCAACGTGGACGCCGTGATGCGTACGCTGTTGGCCCGCGGCCTGATCACCGAGGTTGGTACCGACGCCGATACCGGCGCGGTGACGTTCGCCACCACCGAGCTCTTCCTGGAGCGCTTGGGATTGACGTCGCTGTCGGAGCTGCCCGATATCGCACCGCTGCTTCCCGACGTCGACACAATTGACGACCTGAGCGAATCCCTGGACAGTGAGCCACGTTTCATCAAACTCACCGGTGAGCTGGCGTCCGAGCAGACGCTGTCGTTCGACGTGGACCGTGATTGATGGCCGAGCCGGAAGAGTCCCGGGAGCCCCGGGGCATCCGCCTGCAGAAAGTGTTGTCTCAGGCTGGAATCGCGTCGAGGCGAGCCGCCGAGAAGATGATCGTCGACGGCCGCGTCGAAGTGGACGGGCACGTGGTGACCGAGTTGGGTACTCGGGTCGACCCTCAGGTCGCGGTGGTCCGTGTCGACGGGGCCAGGGTGGTGCTCGACGACTCGCTGGTGTACTTGGCGCTGAATAAGCCGCGCGGCATGCACTCGACCATGTCCGACGATCGCGGCCGCCCGTGCATCGGCGACTTGATCGAACGAAAGGTCCGGGGCACCAAGAAGCTTTTTCATGTCGGACGCCTAGACGCGGACACCGAGGGACTGATGCTGCTGACCAATGACGGCGAGTTGGCGCACCGGTTGATGCATCCCTCCCATGAGGTGCCCAAGACGTATCTGGCGACGGTGACGGGGTCGGTGCCGCGTGGGCTGGGCCGAACGCTGCGAGCGGGAATCGAATTGGACGACGGACCGGCGTTCGTCGACGATTTCGCGGTAGTGGATGCGATCCCCGGCAAGACGTTGGTGCGGGTAACGCTGCATGAGGGACGCAATCGCATTGTGCGCCGACTGCTGGCGGCCGCCGGCTTCCCGGTGGAGGCATTGGTGCGTACCGATATCGGCGCGGTGTCACTGGGAAAGCAACGCCCGGGCAGCGTTCGGGCCTTGCGGTCGAACGAGATCGGGCAACTGTACCAAGCGGTGGGCCTGTGAGTCGCCTAAGCGCAGCGGTAGTCGCGATCGACGGGCCGGCCGGCACCGGAAAATCCTCGGTGTCAAGGCGATTAGCGCGCGAGCTGGGCGCACGCTTTCTGGACACCGGGGCAATGTATCGGATCGTGACGTTGGCGGTGCTGCGTGCCGGTGCTGATCCGTCCGATATCGCTGCCGTCGAGACGATTGCGTCGACGGTGCAGATGTCGTTAGGCTACGATCCCGACGGAGACAGCTGTTACCTTGCCGGAGAAGACGTTTCGGTTGAGATACGCGGTGACGCGGTCACCCGTGCGGTCTCCGCGGTGTCGTCGGTGCCGGCCGTACGCACCCGGCTGGTCGAGCTGCAGCGAACAATGGCTGAGGGCCCGGGCAGCATCGTCGTGGAGGGCCGCGACATCGGAACCGTGGTGTTTCCGGATGCGCCGGTGAAAATCTTCTTGACCGCCTCGGCCGAAACGCGGGCCCGGCGGCGCAACGCCCAAAACGTCGCGGCGGGTTTGGCCGACGACTATGACGGGGTATTGGCCGATGTGCGCCGGCGCGACCACCTCGATTCCACCCGGGCGGTGTCACCGCTGCAAGCCGCCGGTGATGCCGTCATCGTGGACACCAGCGATATGACCGAGGCCGAGGTGGTCGCCCATCTGTTGGAGCTGGTCACGCGGCGAAGTGAGGCAGTGCGGTGACCCAGGACGGCACGTGGGTGGACGAAAGCGATTGGCAACTAGACGATTCGGAGATCGCGGAGTCCGGAGCGGCGCCTGTGGTGGCGGTAGTCGGCCGGCCCAATGTCGGCAAGTCCACCCTGGTCAACCGGATCCTGGGCCGCCGCGAGGCGGTGGTGCAGGATATTCCCGGCGTGACGCGTGACCGGGTCTGCTACGACGCGCTGTGGACCGGACGCCGGTTCGTCGTACAGGACACCGGCGGATGGGAGCCCAATGCCAAGGGCCTGCAGCGGTTGGTGGCCGAGCAGGCCTCGGTGGCCATGCGCACCGCGGATGCGGTGATCCTGGTGGTCGACGCCGGTGTCGGTGCCACCGCCGCCGACGAGGCCGCGGCCCGTATCCTGTTGCGATCCGGCAAGCCGGTGTTCTTGGCCGCCAACAAGGTCGACAGCGAAAAAGGCGAATCCGACGCCGCGGCGTTGTGGTCGCTGGGCCTGGGTGAGCCGCATGCGATCAGCGCGATGCACGGTCGGGGGGTGGCCGACCTGCTCGACGGGGTGCTCGCCGCGCTGCCCGAGGTGGGGGAGTCCGCGTCGGCGAGCGGCGGTCCTCGCCGGGTGGCGCTGGTCGGTAAGCCGAACGTCGGCAAGAGCTCCCTGCTGAACAAACTCGCGGGTGATCAGCGATCGGTGGTCCATGAGGCGGCGGGCACCACCGTCGACCCGGTGGATTCGCTGATCGAGTTGGGCGGTGACGTCTGGCGGTTCGTCGACACCGCGGGATTGCGGCGCAAGGTCGGCCAGGCCAGTGGGCATGAGTTCTACGCCTCGGTGCGCACGCACGCCGCCATCGACTCCGCCGAAGTGGCCATCGTCCTGATCGACGCGTCGCAGCCGCTCACCGAACAGGACTTGCGAGTGATATCGATGGTCATCGAGGCCGGACGGGCGCTAGTCCTGGCCTACAACAAGTGGGACCTGGTCGACGAGGACCGGCGCGAGCTGCTTCAGCGCGAGATCGACCGAGAGCTGGTGCAGGTGCGCTGGGCGCAACGGGTCAACATCTCCGCCAAGACGGGCCGGGCGGTGCACAAGCTGGTGCCGGCCATGGAGGATGCGCTGGCGTCATGGGACACCAGGATCGCGACCGGCCCGCTGAACACCTGGCTCACAGAGGTGACGGCGGCCACACCGCCGCCGGTGCGCGGCGGCAAGCAGCCACGCATCTTGTTCGCGACCCAGGCCACCGCGCGGCCACCGACGTTCGTGTTGTTCACCACGGGTTTTTTGGAGGCCGGCTATCGGCGGTTCTTGGAGCGGCGGCTGCGTGAGACGTTCGGGTTTGACGGCAGCCCGATCCGGGTCAACGTGCGGGTGCGAGAGAAGCGGGCCGGCAAGCGCCGCTGAGCGCACCTCGAACGTGTGACCCGGGTAACCGGGGATGGACAGCGAGGCCGGTTCTGCTGTCCCATAATGCGGCTATGTTCAGCTGCATTACGGGATTTAGGTGTTGACACCCGAGCGCTCGGCGCTTACGCTTTCTCGTATAACGGGTGATAAGTACCGTATTGCGGGAGTAGGTGGAGGAAATGGCGCTGGCTCAGCAGGTGCCGAACCTGGGTCTGGCGCGCTTCAGCGTGCAGGACAAGTCGATCCTGATCACCGGCGCGACCGGTTCGTTGGGCCGAGTTGCCGCCCGGGCGCTGGCCGACGCGGGAGCGCGGCTGACACTGGCCGGCGGCAACTCGGCCGGTCTGGCCGAGCTGGTCAACGGCGCCGGCATCGACGACGCCGCCGTCGTGACCTGCCGGCCGGACAGCCTGGCCGATGCCCAGCAGATGGTCGAGGCGGCACTGGGCCGATATGGCCGTTTGGACGGAGTGTTGGTGGCCTCGGGCAGCAACCATGTGGCGCCCATTACCGAGATGGCCGTCGAGGACTTCGACGCTGTGATGGACGCGAACGTGCGGGGTGCCTGGCTGGTGTGTCGGGCGGCCGGACGGGTGCTGCTCGAGCAGGGTCAGGGCGGCAGCGTGGTGCTGGTGTCGTCCGTTCGCGGCGGGTTGGGCAATGCCGCCGGTTACAGCGCGTACTGCCCGTCGAAGGCGGGCACCGATCTGTTGGCCAAGACATTGGCGGCCGAATGGGGCGGTCACGGCATTCGGGTGAACGCGCTGGCGCCGACGGTGTTTCGGTCCGCGGTGACCGAGTGGATGTTCACCGACGATCCGAAGGGCCGGGCCACCCGGGAGGCGATGCTCGCCCGGATCCCGTTGCGCCGCTTCGCCGAACCGGAAGACTTCGTCGGCGCCCTGATCTATCTGCTCAGCGACGCCTCGAGCTTCTACACCGGCCAGGTGATGTATCTGGACGGCGGGTACACCGCATGCTGACCTCGCACGGGTTCTCCCGTGCCGCCGTCGTGGGTGCCGGGCTGATGGGCCGGCGCATCGCCGGCGTGCTGGCCTCGGCGGGCCTGGATGTCGCCATCACCGACACCAACGCTGAGATTCTCCACGCCGCAGCGGTGGAGGCCGCCCGGGTAGCCGGTGCTGGCCGTGGCTCGGTGGCCGCGGCAGCCGACCTAGCCGCGGCGATACCAGACGCCGACCTGGTGATTGAGGCCGTCGTCGAAAACCTGGCCGTCAAGCAGGAACTCTTCGAACGGCTGGCGACACTCGCGCCCGACGCGGTGCTGGCCACCAACACCTCGGTGCTGCCGATCGGCGCTGTCACCGAACGGGTCGAGGACGGCAGCCGAGTGATCGGGACACACTTTTGGAACCCGCCGGATCTTATCCCGGTGGTCGAGGTGGTGCCCAGCGCGCGCACCGCCCCAGATACGGCGGATCGCGTCGTGGCGCTGCTGACCCAAGTCGGCAAGCTGCCGGTGCGGGTCGGGCGCGACGTGCCGGGTTTCATCGGCAACCGGCTGCAGCACGCGCTGTGGCGCGAGGCGATCGCGCTGGTCGCCGAGGGTGTCTGCGACCCGAAGACGGTAGATCTCGTGGTACGCAACACCATTGGGCTGCGACTGGCCACCTTGGGGCCGCTGGAAAACGCCGACTACATCGGGTTGGACCTCACCCTGGCCATCCACGACGCGGTGATCCCGAGCCTCAACCACGACCCGCACCCCAGCCCGCTGCTGCGGGAACTGGTCGCCGCCGGGCAACTCGGGGCGCGTACCGGTCACGGCTTTCTGGACTGGCCCGCAGGAGCCCGCGAGGCCACCACCGCCCGACTTGCCCAGCACATCGCCGCGCAACTCCAAGCCAACGAAAAAGGAAGGGGGACATAGCCATGACGTTCGCCTGGCCCCTCGGTGCCGCCGAATCGACGTTGGAGTTCTACGACCTGTCCCACCCCTGGGGACACGGCGCGCCGGCCTGGCCGTACTTCGAGGACGTGCAGATCGAACGACTCCACGGCATGGCCAAGAGTCGTGTGCTGACCCAAAAGATCACCACCGTCATGCATTCCGGCACCCACATCGACGCGCCGGCGCACGTGGTGGAAGGAACACCGTTTCTGGACGAGATCCCGCTGAGCGCCTTCTTCGGCACCGGCGTCGTCGTCTCGATCCCGAAGGGCAAATGGGGGATGGTCACCGCCGAGGATCTGCAAAACGCTACCCCCGACATCCGGCCCGGTGACATCGTCGTCGTCAACACCGGCTGGCACCACAAATACGCCGACAGCGCCGAGTACTACGCCTATTCCCCGGGCTTCGACAAGAAAGCGGGCGAGTGGTTTGCGGCCAAAGGCGTCAAGGCGGTCGGCACCGACACCCAGGCCCTGGACCATCCGCTGGCCACGGCCATCGCCCCGCACAGTCCCGCGGAGGCACAGGGCGGCCTATTGCCGTGGGCGGTACGCGAATACGAGGCGCAGACCGGCCGCAAGGTGCTCGACGACTTCCCGGACTGGGAACCGTGCCATCGGGCGATCCTGTCGCAGGGCATCTACGGCTTTGAAAACGTCGGCGGTGACCTGGACAAGGTCACCGGCAAGCGCGTCACTTTCGCGGCGTTCCCGTGGCGCTGGGTGGGTGGCGACGGCTGCATCGTGCGGCTGGTGGCGATCGTCGACCCCACCGGGAGCTATCGCATCGAGACCGGAAAGGCGGTCTGATGAAACTGACACGAGCGTCGCAGGCCCCCAGGTATGTGGCGCCGGCGCATCACGAGGTGTCCACCATGCGGTTGCAGGGCCGCGAGGCGGGGCGCACCGAGCGATTCTGGGTGGGGCTGTCGGTCTATCGGCCCGGCGGGACGGCCGAGCCGGCGCCGACCCGGGAGGAGACCGTCTACGTCGTGCTCGACGGCGAGCTGGTGGTCACCGTCGACGGCGCCGAAACCGTGTTGGGCTGGCTCGACAGCGTGCACCTCGCCAAAGGCGAACTGCGATCGATACACAACCGCACGGATCGTCAGGCGCTGCTGCTGGTGACCGTCGCGCACCCGGTTGCCGAGGTGGCGTGATGAGCTGCACCGGCGACGATGCAGAGCGAAGCGATGCTGAGGAGCGGTGCGAATGAGCATCGTCATCACCGTCGCACCCACCGGCCCCATCGCCACCAAGGCCGACAACCCGGCGTTGCCGACGAGCCCCGAGGAAATCGCGACAGCCGTCGAGCAGGCCTACCATGCCGGTGCCGCGGTGGCCCACATCCACCTGCGCGACGAAAACGAAAGGCCCACAGCGGATCCGAACATCGCGCGCCGGGCCATGGACCTCATCGGCGAGCGGTGTCCGATCCTGATCCAGCTGTCCACCGGGGTCGGCTTGACGGTGCCCTTCGAGCAGCGCGAGCAACTGGTCGAGTTGCGCCCGCGGATGGCCACGCTGAATCCGTGCTCGATGAGCTTCGGCGCGGGCGAATTCCGCAACCCGCCGCAAGCGGTTCGTCGGTTGGCGGCACGCATGCGGGAACTGGACATCAAACCGGAACTGGAAATCTATGACACCGGGCATTTGGAGGCGTGCCTGCGACTGTGGGCGGAAGACCTGCTGGCCGAACCCTTGCAGTTCAGCATCGTGCTCGGGGTTCGGGGCGGAATGGCCGCCACCGCCGATAATCTGCTCACGATGGTGCGCCGGCTGCCCCCCGGGGCGATCTGGCAAGTCATCGCGATCGGTAAGGCCAACATGGAACTGACCGCCATGGGCCTGGCGCTGGGCGGCAACGCCCGAGTCGGCTTGGAGGACACCTTGTACCTGCGCAAGGGCGAGCTGGCGCCGAGCAATCTGGCGCTGGTATCGCGCACGATACGTCTCGCCGAAGCCTTGGACCTGCCGATCGCCTCGGTCGAAGAAGCCGAGGCGGCGCTGCAGCTGCCCGGCACGTCCTGAGAGGAGCTCGCTTGTGTCCGCCGAAGAGCAGGACACCCGCAGTGGTGGCATCCAGGTGATCGCGCGGGCGGCCGAACTGCTGCGGGTGCTGCAGGCGCACCCCGGCGGTCTCAGCCAGGCCGAGATCGGCGAGCGGGTGGGCATGGCCCGCTCGACCGTGAGCCGGATCCTCAACGCGCTGGAGGACGAGGGGCTGGTGGCCTCGCGCGGGGCCCGGGGACCCTATCGGCTGGGCCCGGAGATCACGCGGATGGCCACCACGGTACGGCTGGGTGTCGTCACGGAGATGCACCCGTTCTTGACGGAGTTGTCGCGCGAGCTGGACGAGACGGTGGACTTGTCGATCCTGGACGGGGATCGGGCGGACGTCGTGGACCAGGTCGTGCCGCCGCAGCGGCTGCGGGCCGTGAGCGCGGTGGGGGAGTCGTTTCCGCTGTACTGCTGCGCCAACGGCAAGGCGCTGCTGGCCGCGTTGCCGCCTGAGCGGCAAGCCCGCGCGCTGCCGAGTCGACTGGCGCCGCTGACGGCGAACACCATCACCGACCGCGCGGCGTTGCGGGACGAGCTCAATCGCATCCGGGTGGACGGTGTCGCCTACGACCGTGAGGAGCAGACCGAAGGCATCTGCGCGGTGGGCGCGGTGCTACGGGGGGTGTCGGTTGAGTTGGTGGCGGTGAGTGTGCCGGTGCCCGCGCAGCGGTTCTACGGCCGTGAAGCCGAGTTGGCCGGTGCTCTGCTGGCCTGGGTTTCGAAGGTAGACGCGTGGTTCAACGGCACTGAGGATCGCAAATGACAGAAGCGTTGTGCGACAAGCTCGTTGGGGCCTGGGACCTGGTGTCCTACGTGGAGCGGGCCGCGGCTTTGGCGTTGGGATACCTGGCCTACGGCGGACGGTAGTTCGTCGACAAGGCGTAGGGCGTGGCCGGGTTTGCAGGCCGGCTGCGGTAGGCTTTCGACCTGCCGCCGGTGGTGTCGCCGGTGGCACCGGGCTGTGGCGCAGTTTGGTAGCGCACTTGACTGGGGGTCAAGTGGTCGCAGGTTCAAATCCTGTCAGCCCGACTTACGTTTCCGCAGGTAGACCGCCCTGCTGGCGGTCCTCGGCTGCCGCTGAGGCAGTACCGCCAAGGGGTATGTACAGCAACCGGTACAGCAACCCGGTCAAATCCCCAGAGCACCGCTGAGACCTTCCACTGCGGCTCGCGCCGCTTCGTCGCTGGTATGACCGCGCCACCGTGCTGGACACCGCCTACCGAGACCACCTCGAGCGGTTCGTTCGCAAACCACCCGAGCCACCCGCGCTACCGGCCTTCAGCGCGATCAACCCACCACCAAAGGAGGACCAGCCGACTCAATGAATCCCCGAAAATCGTGTCTCAGAAATGTTGACAGGTTCCGCGGTAGATCAGGCGACAAGCTCGATCTCCGCATTATGGCCATGGGATTGGGCAAGTCGCCCGTCGCAAGTGATAAGCGGTACGCCGAGGCCCTCGGCGAGGGCGACGTAGGCTCCATCGGCCACGGTATGAGTGGACCGAAGTTGGTAGGCACGCTGGGTGAATGGCTTTAACGGCCAACGCCGAACGGGCAGGCTAAGGAAGTTGACAACCACGACGAGTCCTTCATGATCGCTGATCAGCTGACGCACGACCGCTTGACGTATCGCCCCGATCACCTCGACATCGAAATGTGCAGGGGCGTGCACGGTTTCGCCCCGCAAGCGCCGGGCGACCGCCGCACCCGCCGGCGTCGTGAGCATGAGCTCGACGGCCGCCGAGGCGTCCAACACGATCACTCAGATCGAGCCTCGTCAACAAGCTCGGCTGCGCTCGCGCCGAGATCCCGGCGCGGCAGTGCCGCTAGACGGTCGAGAACGTCGTCGAGGGCCGGTTCTTCCGCGATCTCGGCAAGCCGTGCTAGGAGGAAATCGCTCAGGCTCATCCGTTGCGCCGCTGCGCGGGCCTTCAGCTCGTGGAGAAGCTCGTCGGGAACGTTGCGGATCTGAACCATGGCGGACATGTTGTAAGCATATCGGACATGTGAAACACATGTCCGGTTGCCGGTGTGACCGGCTGGGGCGTGTAGGCGTCAACCCACGCCGTGCACGCGGCCATGGGCGGGTGCAGACTTTTGCCATGCAACCATGTGAGCTCACCGCCGTCGCGCTGACCGCAACGCCCCCGCCCGCGCCTCCGTCCCTGCGCCGGGCACCGGCGTCGACGTCACCGCGGCTGGCGTGATCGTGCCCGCCCGCGAGCCTGAGCCCCAGCCGCGCCGCGTGCTGAACGGCCTTTCGGACGTACGCGCGTTCTTTCACAACAACACCGTGCCGCTGTACTTCATCTCGCCGACGCCGTTCAACCTGCTGGGCATCTATCGCTGGATCCGAAACTTCTTCTACCTGACCTACTACGACTCTTTCGAGGGCGAACATTCGCGCGTGTTCGTGCCCCGGCGGCGCGACCGCAGGGATTTCGACGGCATGGGGGATGTGTGCAACCACCTGCTGCGTGATCCCGAGACACTCGAGTTCATCAAGAACAGGGGTCCCGGTGGCAAGGCCTGTTTTGTGATGCTGGACGAAGAGACCCAGGCGCTTGCGCGCCAGGCGGGGCTCGAGGTCATGCACCCCCCGGCGGAGCTGCGTCATCGCCTGGAATCCAAGATCGTCATGACGCGCCTGGCCGACGAGGCGGGCGTACCCAGCGTGCCGCACGTGATCGGGCGGGTGAGCTCCTACGACGAATTGTCGGCGCTCGCGCACGGCGCAGGGCTGGGAGACGACCTCGTCGTCGAGGCCGCCTATGGCAACGCCGGCAGCGCAACGTTCTTTGTGCGCGGATTGCGCGACTGGGACCAGTGCGCCGGTGGCATAGTGGGGCAGCCGGAAATCAAGGTCATGAAGCGCATCCGCAATGTCGAGGTGTGCATCGAGGCCACCGTGACCCGCCACGGCACCGTGATCGGCCCGGCGATGACGAGCCTGGTCGGTTACCCGGAGCTGACTCCGTACCGGGGCGCCTGGTGCGGCAACGATGTTTGGCGTGGGGCGCTACCACCCGCACAGACCCGCGCCGCGCGAGAGATGGTGGCAAAGCTGGGCGACGTCTTGAGCCGCGAGGGCTACCGCGGCTACTTCGAGGTGGACCTGTTGCACGACCTGGACGCCGACGAGCTCTACCTCGGCGAGGTGAACCCGCGCCTCTCCGGTGCAAGCCCGATGACGAACCTGACCACCGAGGCCTACGCCGACATGCCACTGTTCCTCTTCCACCTGCTCGAGTACATGGACGTGGACTACGAGCTGGACATCGAGGCGATCAACTCGCGCTGGGAGCGGGGCTACGGCGAGGACGAGGTCTGGGGTCAGCTGATCATGTCGGAGACCTCGCCGGACCTCGAGCTCTTCACCGCGACCCCACGCACCGGGATGTGGCGCCTGAACCACGACGGGCGCGTCTCCTTTGCCCGCCAGGGCAACGACTGGGCCACGATGCTCGACGAGTCCGAGGCCTTCTACATGCGGGTCGCCGCACCGGGCGACCTACGCTGCGAGGGCGCCCAACTCGGTGTGTTGGTCACCCGCGGGCACCTGCAGACCGACGACTACCAGCTCACCGAGCGCGGCCGGCGCTGGATCGACGGCCTCAAGGCGCAGTTCGCCTCGACGCCGCTGACGCCCGCCGCCCCGATCGTCTCGCGGCTCGTCGCACGGGCGTGAGCGGCGGCGTCCCGGCCGGTCTCGCACTGGACAACTGGCTGTCGTCGCCGTATTCGCATTGGGCATTCCAGCACGTCGAAGACTTCATGCCGACCACGGTCATCGCGCGCGGCACCGAGCCGGTCGTGACGTTGCCCGCGGACAATGCGCCGATCGCCGACATCGGCTTGACCAGCACGGACGGGATCGCCACCACCGTGGGCGCGGTGATGGCCGCCACCGCTACCGACGGGTGGGCGGTCGCGCATCGCGGTGCGCTGGTGGCCGAGCAGTACCTCGACGGCCTGGGACCCCGGACCCGCCACCTGCTGTTCTCGGTGAGCAAGTCGCTGGTGGCGGCTGTGGTCGGCGCGCTGCACGGGGCCGGGGCGATCGAGCTTGACGCGCCGGTCACGGCGTACGTGCCCGCCTTGGCGGACTGCGGCTACGCCGGTGCGACGGTGCGCCACCTGCTGGACATGCGATCGGGTGTCGCCTTCTCGGAGAACTACGACGACCCGGCCGCCGAGATTCACGTGCGCGAGCAGGTGATCGGGTGGGCGCCCAAGCGCGGTCCGGACCTGCCCGCCACGCTGCGCGACTACCTGCTGACCTTGCGGCGGAAGTCGGCGCACGGCGGCCCGTTCGAATATCGCTCGTGTGAAACCGACGTCCTCGGCTGGATCTGCGAGGCCGCGGCCGGACAGCCGATGCCCGAACTGATGTCGGAACTACTGTGGAGCCGCATCGGGGCCCAGTGCGATGCCACCATCGCCCTAGACGTAGCCGGCGCGGCGGGCACCGGAATATTCGACGGCGGCATCAGCGCCTGTCTGACCGACATGATCCGGTTCGGGTCGCTGTACCTGCGCGACGGTGTCTCGTTGGCCGGCCAGCAAGTGGTGCCCGCGGCCTGGATCGCCGACACCTTCGACGGCGGCCCCGACTCGCGTCAGGCGTTCGCCGCCAGCCCCGACGACAACCCGATGCCCGGCGGGATGTACCGCAACCAAGTGTGGTTTCCCTACCCGGGCAGCAATGTCGCGTTGTGCGTGGGCATGTGCGGCCAGCTGATCTACGTCAACCGCGCCGCGGAGGTGGTCGCCGCCAAGCTGTCCACCCAGCCGCACTCCCATGAGCCGCACATGTTAGACACCCTGCGCGCATTCGATGCGGTGGCACACGAATTGTCAGGAATCAGATCGAGTTCGACCAACGACCCGCAGCGGCCTTCCCCGCCAGCCCAGGAGGCCAGTCCGGGGTAACGGCTTGTGCCCACGTAACCGAGTTCCAGGGCGATGGGCTTATTAGCGGAAATATGACTCGTCCCAGGTATCCATACGACGCTTGCGTACCTCGGCGAGCTTGTGGTCAAGCGCCGCCTGCTCATTTTCGATGGCACGACCGGCGTTTCTCACGGCGTTGTAGACGGCATCGTCCAGTTTGCATAGATCCTTTGCGGACACGTCGGTCGATACGAAAACCGAGAACCGAATACGGTCGTCGAGCAGCGAAATGTCGATCTTTGGTGATGGTTTGAGTTGGCGCTGGAAGTGTTTGGCTAGTGCTTGGATCCAATACTTTGGCCAATGCGGCACCGGTCTCAGATCGTAGACGATGATGGCTTGCTCGCCGTTGTAGACGCCGATGGGCGCTTCCGCTCGGCTGAAGCATGGTCGCCGCAGGTTCCGCAGGTCCTGGAGTTCGTTCTCTTCATTACCCACCATGAGCCTCCGGCATCTGGTCTACGGACACCACGGCTTGCCGCATGGCTGGGGCGAAGGGACTCCAAGCCATCCAGGATGGGAACGCGCGCCGCATCGCCGGCAGGCCGTCCAGTTCGATGCGCTCGGCGGAGATCTCGGCGGCCAGTGTGCTGCGGCCGCTGTAGACCCGATACAGATCTCGAGGATGGCCGCGCACCGTGAGGTCGACAGGTAGGCATGGATCGTGCAGGCACACCGAGATGTCCCCAGGTTCCAACACGAGCCAGGCCCACAGTGGCCGCTCGCCGTGGTAGCGGAACTCCACCACCACCCGCCGGCCGGGAAGGGCCTCGGTGTTGACGCGCCGGGAGATCCACAACGTGAGTAGTTCGGGGTCGCATTCGGCGGGAGTGGGGTCGGCCATCAACCAACGGGAGACCCAGTCCCCCAGGGTCTGCAGCACGGGGCGTAGCTCCTCGCCGGCCACCGTGAACCGATAGCCCCCGCCCGTGTGTTCGGGGACCGCTTCGATGATGCGGTCGTGCTGAAGTCGGCGTAGCCGCTGGGCCAGCACCGAGCGGGAGATGCCGGGCAGGCCCCGCTCGATTTCGGTGAACCGCAGCGGGCCGAAGAGCAGCTCCCGCACGATTAGCAGCGTCCAGCGGTCCCCCAGCAGCTCCGCCGCCCGCGCTACCGGGCAGTACTGGCCGTACGGCTGCACGACACCAGGCTAGTCGCCATCCCTGGCTGCGTGGTTCGGAATTCGAACTTCCCGCACCCCCTGTGGGAGGCGTAACGCTTGGTGCTGGAGGTGAGAGGCGATGACCGCGACGCTGACCAAGACGCTGGGTTCCCTCGACGATTTCAGGGGAACGCTTTGTGTCCCCGGTGATCCGGACTACCCCAGGGTGCGGGCCATCTGGAACGGGCAGGTGGCCCGCGAACCGGCCTTGATCGCCACGTGCCACGACGCGTGCGATGTCCGAACGGTGCTGCGGCGCGCGGTGGACGCCGGGATGGTGACCGCGGTACGTGGCGGCGGGCACAACGTGGCCGGCACCGCGCTGTGCGACGGCGGCGTGGTGATCGACCTCTCGGCGATGCGGGCCGTCTCGCTGGATCCAGCGACTGGGCGGGTACGGGTGCAGGGTGGTGCCACGCTCGCCGATTTGGACCACGCCACGGTCCCGTTCGCCCGGGTGGCCCCCGCCGGGATCGTCACCACCACCGGTGTCGGCGGGCTGACGTTGGGCGGCGGGGTGGGTTGGACGACTCGACGTTTCGGACTGAGCTGCGACAACCTGGTCGCGGTGCGGCTAGTCACCGCCGCCGGCGACTACCTAAGCGTCGACGACGAGCGCGACCCGGAGCTGATGTGGGGCCTGCGGGGCGGGGGCGGCAATTTCGGCATTGTCACTGAATTCGAATTCGCCACCCATCCGTTCGGTCCGGTCGCCGTGGCCGGCTTCGTCGTCTACCGGCTGGATGACGGGCCCGCGGTGCTTCGCGGCTACCGGCAGTTCGCCGCTGCGGCACCCGAGGAGGTGACCACGATCGTGGTCTTGCGCCACGCCCCGCCGGCACCGTGGATTCCCGTTGACCAGCGCGGCAAGCCGGTGGTCATGATCGGCGCCGTCCACACCGGGAGCATCCAGACCGGGATCGAAGCGCTGCGACCGGTCAAGTCCCTCGCCAGACCCGTCGCCGACACCGTGTGGCCGACCCCGTTCCTGGCCCACCAGGCGGTGCTGGACGCCTCCAACCCGGCCGGTCACCGCTACTACTGGAAATCCGACCACTTGGCCGAGCTGAACGACGAGGCCATCGACTTGCTAGTTGAGCAGACGGCGCAGCTGTCCTCGCCGGACAGCCTCATCGGAATCTTCCAGCTCGGCGGCGCCGCCGCTCGCGGCGGTGAGCGTTCCTGCTTCCCGAGCCGGCACGCGCGATTCATGGTCAACTACGCCACCCATTGGACCGAGGCCCGCGAGGACGACCTTCACCGCCAATGGACCCGCGACGCGATCGAGGCGCTGGCCCCGTACGGGCTGGGCACCGCGTATGTGAACTTCACCGCCGACGACGCACCGATGCACGTCGAAACACTTTACAGCACAACGGAGTTCAGTCGTTTGGTGACCCTCAAGAACCGACTCGACCCGGACAACGTGTTCCGCAATAACCACAACATCCGCCCCTCGGCATGAGGGGGCCCAAGTTGACCGTAGGAAGGACGATCATGGACCTCTATTCAAACCTCGTCGAAGCCGAACAACGCCTGGTCGCGCTGGTTTCGTCGATAGAAGCCGACAGCTACTCCTCGCCGACGCCGTGCGACCGCTGGGACGTGCGGGCGCTGCTCAGCCACGCGCTGGCCTCGATCGACGCCTTCGCGGCGGCCGTCGACGGAGCACCCGGACCGGACATGGCGCAGGTGTTCAGCGGTGCCGACATCGTCGGGGACGACCCCCTCGGTGCGACGCAGCGGATCACCCGGCGGTCGCAGGCGGCCTGGTCGACCGTGCGCGATCTGAACGCGGAGCTGTCGACCTTCATCGGCGTGATGCCGGCGGGGCAGGCTCTTGCGATCATCACCTTCTCCACCGTCGTCCACGGTTGGGACCTAGCGGTGGCCACGGGCCAGGCCGGCGAACTCCCGGAGCACCTGGCCGAAGCGGCCCAACAGGTGGCGGCCGAACTGGTTCCCGTCCTGCGTCCGCGGGGCCTGTTCGCACACGACGTCGACCTAGCGGGGGAAGCCACGCCCACTCAGCGGCTCGTCGCCCTTACCGGACGGAAACCGCGGTGAGCTGCGTTTGGTTGTCGCGTTCGATCATTCTGGCGGCGTAGGGCTCATGGATCCGACGTAGTAGGTTTCCCGCCCGGTTGGGTATCCGCCGCCGTCGGTGGCGATATGGACGTGGTCGTAGTGGTTGAGGGTTTCTGAGCCGTAGTCCGCCGTCCAGCTCGGCGCGCCGATGCCTGGGTAGTAGCCCTGCCGCCAGATCACATGGAGCACTCCCCATCGTTTCGCATTCGCCAAGGCAAGTCCGGCGACTTGGTTGCCGAGCTGGATACCCTCGTCGCTGTGATGGTTCGGGATCATCACGTCGATCGCTAACCCGTTGGGATGCCACTTCAAGGGATCCTGCCTATAGCCAAAGATGTTGGTGATCTGAGGAAATAGCACAGAGACGGCACGGGCTACCCAGATCGTCTTGACCTGCAACCCCTCTTCCGACGCAACGCCAGCAGGTAGCGCGAACTGGAATTGCTGGGCAGCGACAGGCGCGCTTGCCGCCAACAAGTCCGCTTCCGTGGGACTGGCGATGCGCGGTGCGTTGGCCGGCGCAGAGTCGGGGCCTGTCGGGATTGCCGCCGGGGTCTCGCGGCAGCACGTATGCTCTGCGCCTTGGGCATAGAGGATGGCGGCAGAGACGACGAGCGAGGCCGCGATTGCCAACCAGCGGCCCCGGCCGTTGGCCAACACGCCTTTGCTCACGAACAGCACTTTAGTGTGTCGTGTGCGACGCGTGTGGCAACCTTTGCTATCGATTGGTTGCAGACCCGCGTTGTGCGCACCGGGCAAGCCGTTCACGCTCATCGCCAACCCGCTGCCGTCGGCGGTGAAATGGAAGAGTGGTCGGTCAGGCAGCCGCTGATGAAGATGGTGTCGTCGTCTGCAGCGCGCACATCGAGACCGCTGCGCCGGAACAGTTCTGCCAGCGACACGCCTTCGGGTTGCCAGCCCTTGGCGGCGAGGTAGTCGAGGACGTGGTTGCGTGGGCCGGTGTAGACCAACGAAGCCAAGTCGACGTCCACGCCATGACAGCGGAACGGGTTGGATATGGTCCGCGCTCGTTCGGCGCTGAAATCCGCTATACCGGTAACAAATTCGGTGGCTACCATGCTCCCGGGCGCGCTGAGTGCGGTGATGTTGTCGAACAGCCTGTCTTGAGTTTGCGGCTTAAGATATATCAGTAACCCCTCGGCCAGCCACGCCGTCGGTGCTGCCGAGTCAAACCCGGCGGCTTGTAATGCCGTCGGCCAGTCTGCGCGCAAGTCGATGGGCACGGCGCGCCGGATGGCGGAGGGTTCGGCGCCCAGGTCGGCTAAGGTTGTCGTCTTGAACTCCATCACTTTTGGTTGGTCGATCTCGTATACCACCGTCCTGGTCGGCCACGGCAGCCGGTAGGCCCGGGAGTCCAACCCGGACGCGAGGATAGCGACTTGCCGAATCCCCCCAGCGGTGGCGTTAAGGAGATAGTCGTCAAAGTATTTGGTGCGGACCGCGTTTCCGTACACCATTGCCTGCGCCACGGCCGGTGAAACGTCCGCGATCGTCGACATGTCGAGTTCACCGTCCATCATCTTGGTGAACAAATCCAGCCCCACCGCACGGACCAGGGGTTCGGCGAACGGATCGTTGATCAAACCGCGCGGATCCTTGGTGGCCAGCGCACGCCCGACCGCGACAATGGTCGCGGTGACGCCGACGCTAGACGTCAGATCCCAGTTGTCGTCGTCGGTGCGGGCCACCAGCCCACCCTAGTCTGATTGCCCGGTTCCTCCTCGCGCCGCAAACGGCGCGCATCGTCACCGGGCGTCGTCTGATTGCCCGGTTCCTCCTCGCGCCGCAAACCAAGCCGGCTGGTGCTGTGCTATTGGCGTCGGAACAGACGGCCGTGCTGGCTACAGAACCAGGCGATGTTGCCGTCCGGCCCGCGCACGAAGTTGGAGCGACTGCCGGTGGGCTTGTTGTCGGGTCCAAGGTCGAGCCCATAGTCGGGCCGATAGAAGGCGAGGCCCAGATTGGCGCTGTTTTGGCCATCCGGGTTGGCATCGTCGGTGCTCATGCTTCCAGCAAGCTGGCCGTCCCTGGCCCGGAAGTCGATGACCGTTGTCTCGAGGTCGCCATTTTGGGCGACTTGCTTGGCGATGTACCGGCCCTCGTAGGGCGCCAGGTCGACGGCACCAAGGCGTTGCGGCGTGGCCGGAAGATTGCTGAGCCCGGCGAATCTCTGCAATGCCCAGTCGGATGCGAAAAGGTCGTTGATCATATGAAATCCGCCATCAGAGTTAGTGAGCACGGTCATGGCGAAGTTTCGATCGGGCACCATGACGAACCCAGAGCGCTGCCCCTTCCAGGTGCCGCCGTGCTCAACGATGGTCACATTCTCCGCGGAGGGCCGCAGCATCCAGGTCACGCCCATCCCGGTCAGTTCCACCCAAAGTGTTCCGCCCGCCCCAGGGTTAGAGCGCATTGCCTTCAGCGATTGTCGGCTCAGAATCTGCTCACCGTTAGGCGCCCTGCCGTCGCCGAGGTGGAACTGTGCGTAACGCAGCTGATCTCGCGCTGTGGACATCAACCCACCGGTGGGGTTGCAGCTGCGCGGGAATGTCCAAAAGTCAGTAACGGCAATCGGTTTGCCGTCGACCACGCTATGCGATGCGGCCACATTCAGACCGATTATTTGGTCGGAAAAGTAGCGCGTGTGAGCAAGCTGCAGCGGGTCAAGCAACAGCCTCTGAACCGTAGATTCGTAGGTTGTTCCGGCGACAAGCTCGATGATGCGGCCCGCAACCACAAGACCTGAATTGTTGTACGCGAACGCGGTTCCCGGAGGGGTGAGCTGCGGTAGGCGTGTCATCGCCTTGACATAGAGCGCCACCGCGTCATCGCCGCGCCCAAAGTCCTGCCCATTGCGACCATCCCAGCCTGCGGTATGGTTGAGCAGTTGGCGAACGGTAACCGTAGCGCTGGCTGATTCGTCGGCTACCGCGAAGTCGGGGATGTAGCGGCGCACAGGTGAATCCAGGTCCACCTTGCCTCGCTCGACCAGCCGCATCATCACCGTACCTGTGAAAGTCTTTGTGGTGGAACCGATTCTGAAGACAGTGTCGCCGTCAACAGGCATCGGATGGTCGACATTGGTGACCCCGTAGCCTTTGACGTATTCTTGCCCGCCGGCCCAGACAGCAACCGCGACGCCCGGAATCGCATAGGCCTTCATGCCCGCGTTGATTTTTGCATCGAGTTCGTCGAACGCTGCACCAGGGTCTGCGCAGTTGACAGTTTCAACCACTGCAGTGGCGATTTCGTGCGGCAGTCGATCTAGCGCACGCACGTATTCGGTGACGACCGCGCGCCCATGGCGCGTCCCGCACCGCGTGCCGGTCGGCGTCGCGGAACTCAAGATGATCGGCGGACACAAGGACCGCGGCGACCCGGCCGGTGGCGGCCGATCTGAACAGCTTCGTGGGGGGATCCGCTTCGTCAACCAACGCGGAAAGCATGGCTTTGGCCTTCCGCGGTCGCGTCCACATGAGTGTCAATATAGCTGGACTAACATGAACATCGCGAGGCCGGTTCTTCGTGGTAACGTGCCGGGATCCCAAGGGACTGCCGGAAGCGAATTTGGTTGCGCCGCTTGGGGCGTCGCGAGAGATTCGGCAATCCCCTGGCTGGAGGATCCCGTTCAGCCAGGGCGTAGGCGCTGCGGCGTGCACGGCTTGGCCCCACAACCCGTATTGATGCCACCTGAACAAGAAGAACCCGGCATTCGTCGAGAATGCCTTTGGTCACCAATCGCAGGCCGATACTCTGTGCCCTAGACACCCGCATTTCTTCGAAAGAGGTGACGATATGCCTGCACCCTCGGCCGAGGTTTTCGATCGCTTGCGTAACCTGGCCGCGATCAAGGACGTCGCCGCACGTCCGACCAGGACGATCGACGAGGTCTTCACCGGCAAGCCGTTGACTACGATTCCGGTCGGCACGGCCGCGGACGTCGAAGCGGCATTCGCCGAAGCTCGCGCGGCGCAGACCGACTGGGCGAAGCGTCCCGTCATCGAGCGAGCTGCAGTCATCCGCCGCTATCGCGACCTGGTCATCGAGAACCGCGAGTTCCTCATGGACCTCCTGCAAGCCGAGGCGGGCAAGGCCCGATGGGCGGCGCAAGAGGAAATTGTCGATCTGATCGCGAACGCGAATTATTACGCACGAGTCTGTGTGGACCTGCTGAAGCCCCGTAAGGCACAGCCGCTGCTGCCCGGGATAGGCAAGACCACGGTGTGCTATCAACCGAAGGGCGTGGTGGGGGTGATCTCGCCGTGGAACTACCCCATGACGCTTACGGTGTCGGACTCGGTGCCCGCGCTGGTGGCCGGTAACGCGGTGGTGCTCAAGCCGGACAGCCAGACGCCGTATTGTGCGCTCGCGTGTGCCGAGCTGCTGTATCGGGCGGGTCTGCCGCGAGCGCTGTATGCGATCGTGCCCGGTCCGGGCTCGGTGGTGGGCACCGCCATCACCGACAACTGCGACTACCTGATGTTCACCGGTTCATCGGCGACCGGCAGCCGCCTCGCCGAGCACGCCGGCCGCCGGCTTATCGGTTTCTCGGCCGAACTTGGCGGCAAGAACCCCATGATCGTGGCGCGGGGTGCCAACCTCGACAAGGTCGCCAAGGCGGCCACCCGTGCCTGCTTCTCGAACGCCGGCCAGCTGTGCATCTCCATTGAGCGGATCTACGTCGAAAAGGACATCGCCGAGGAGTTCACCCGGAAGTTCGGCGATGCGGTGCGGAACATGAAGCTCGGCACCGCATACGACTTCTCGGTCGACATGGGTAGTTTGATCTCCGAAGCACAGCTGAAAACCGTGTCCGGTCACGTGGATGACGCGACGGCCAAGGGCGCCAAGGTGATTGCGGGCGGCAAGGCTCGACCCGACATCGGGCCGCTGTTCTACGAGCCGACCGTGCTGACCAACGTCGCACCCGAAATGGAATGCGCGGCCAACGAGACGTTCGGGCCGGTGGTCTCGATCTACCCGGTCGCCGACGTGGACGAAGCCGTCGAAAAGGCCAACGACACCGACTACGGGCTCAACGCCAGCGTCTGGGCCGGCTCCACCGCGGAGGGCCAGAGGATCGCCGCCCGGCTGCGGTCGGGGACGGTGAACGTCGACGAGGGGTACGCGTTCGCCTGGGGCAGCCTCAGCGCGCCGATGGGCGGGATGGGCCTCTCGGGGGTCGGCCGCCGGCACGGTCCGGAGGGCTTGCTCAAGTACACCGAATCACAGACGATCGCGACCGCCCGCGTGTTCAATCTCGATCCGCCCTTCGGCATCCCGGCCACAGTCTGGCAGAAGTCACTGTTACCCATCGTGCGCACCGTGATGAAGCTTCCCGGCCGCAGGTGACGGCGCGGCCTAGCGCCACTTGATGCCGCACCCGATCGACGGTCGTTGGTCGGGGTTGACTGGCCGCCCGGCGAGCAGGGCGTCGACCGCGGCCCGGACGTCGGCGGCCGTCACCGGTCGGCCATTGCCCGGGCGGGAGTCGTCGAGCTGACCACGGTAGACAAGTCGGCGCTGGCCGTCGAAGACGAACGTGTCGGGTGTGCAGGCCGCGGAGAAGGCGCGGGCGACGTCTTGGGTTTCGTCGTAGAGATACGGGAACGTCCAGCCGTGGCGGCGGGCCTCGGCGACCATCTGATCGGGCCCGTCCTGCGGGTAGGTGACGACGTCGTTACTGGAGATACCGACCATCGGGACGCCTTGATCGGCGAGGTCCCGGCCGAGCGTGGCCAATCCGGCGGCGACGTGTTGCACGTACGGGCAGTGGTTACAGATGAAGGTGACGACGAGGGCGGGACCCGTGAGCTCGTCGAGGCTGACCGTGGCGCCGGTCGCCGGCTGGGGCAGTGTGAACGACGGCGCGGGGGTGCCGAGGGCGAGCATGCTGGATTCAACGGCCATGCCGTCCAGAGTACGGTCGCGGTCCAGCTTGGCGGAGCCCTGGTTGCCGCTACCGGACGGTTGTCACCGCTGCGTGCAGAACAGGCTGTCGATGTCGTGTTGCCAACTGGCGTTGCGAACGCGGATCAGAATCGCCCGAGTGAGCGCCAGCAGGGCGCCCGCAACCGCGGCGACGCTCAACCAGAGTCCCAAGGCGGCCAGGGCCGCATCCGCAATGGCACGGGCCGGCGGAGCTGGTTCATCGACCAGCTGACCGGCACTGTCGACCCAAATGCCGACGCGGTCACCGGATTTGGTTCCCGGCTTCGCGTTGACCTCACCGCTGCGTTCTATTCCGTTCACGACCCATCGGGCAGGCACGGTGATCTTCGTGCGCGGCGGCGCTGACGTGGCGGTCGTGTTGCTGTCGATCACCCCCTCGTGATCGATCACGGTCGCGGTTGCGGGATGGCGGGTCTGGGCCTGGTGGGCATAGACGTGGCTGCGGGAATCCTGGACTGCGGTGCCGGCCGCGGCGGCGAACGGGATAGTCAGCAGCGAGACCGTGACGGCCAGCAGCATGACGACCGCCTCGAGTCGATCCGTCCCACGCACCAGCGGATTGCGGCTGAACACCCGCAGTATCGTCCGGCACGGCAAGCGCAGCCTAAACGTGATCATGGTGGCTCCTTCACGATCGCGGGTTGTGGCGATCATCGCTGTGAATTGCTCGTGGCTCCTAGGGTCGTTCGGCCTTGGGGCTGGGGACGTCGGTCACGAATGGCTGGGCGCCGTGCATATCGGGTGAACCGGGCGTCGAACAAGCGAAGTTTTATTGTCGGATAAGGGACTTTCGCCCCTTCCCGCCTGCTGTGTTTGGTGGCAGTATTGGTGATACCGGGGAAACCCGGTGATCTGCCCGAAGTGCTGGGCGATTGAGCGGGTATGTACACCCGGTTTGACCTACCGTCCCAAGACGGGGCTACCGCCTTCGGGCAGATCCTCATCCTGTTACTGCGGCGCACCGCGTCAGCTCGTTGATCGACAGGAAGAACAGCGCGCCGCGATGGTCATCGCTGCAGCCGTGGTCAGCGGGCAGCGTAGCCAGCACGGTCGTCATGACGTGGATCGCGCCGTCGACGGCGCAAACTCGTTGTGCCGGCTTGCCGAAACTGACCAGCGCGACCTGAGGTGGGTAGATCACCCCGAAGACCGCGTCAACCCCCTGGTCACCGACGTTGGTCATGGTGATCGTGAGGTCCGATAGCTCCGAGCCCGGGGACTTCGGTCCCCAGAGCCCCCGACTTGGATCAGTGGTCGGATATCGCTCGATGACAGCGATGAGCTCTACACAACTGGCCGAGGCCAGAACACGAGGTTCGCCCGCGTGCTCGGACCATATCTGGTCGTTGTCACCGCCACGGCGCTAGCGCACGCGTCGTCGCGGACGTCCCGCTTGTTACGGGCGATTGGTGGCCAGGCGGTCATGGTGCTGATGGCATTGTCGGGCGGTATCTCAGCTACATCGGCTGGTTTCGACGAAACGCTCGAACTTGGTGGTCGAACGACCGCGGCGGGCGGCAGATGATGGCATGGGTGTCATCAGCGGCCCCGATGGCGTGCGATGACCGGCCGCTGCGGCCGATGGTGGCGGCTAGGTGGTGCAGCATGGCAACGAAGGTGATCGTCCACACCGCCAACGCGACCCAACCTTCGAATTCGCCGATGCTTTCGACGATGGGCAGATGGGCGGCCAGGCCGAGACGGTATGCGCCCACGCCGTACATGCCGAGCGGGAACACGACGCTCCACAACGTTGCCTCGTAGCGCAGCGGGACACGGTGGACGACATGTTTCCATATGCTGGCGGCGACCAGCGGTGGGATCAGCCACGGTCCGAAGGCCCAGAACACCACCGACGCTCCCGCAACGAGTCCGCTGGTGACGATAGCCATTGGTGCATCAGCCATTTCGACGATGTGGGCGCCGGCCAGCACGGTGATAGCCGTGGCGCCCATCGCCACCCAATAGGGCGGGGTGAGATCCGCGGGCCGCAGCGGGTAGAGCAGCAGGCGGGCGACGACCAGGCTGCCGACAGCGACGTACAGAAACACGCCTACTGACCAACTAATCGCGTGCCGAGCACGTCGGACGCAGCGACAAAGGTGAACATCCCAAATCCCCGGCGCGGATCAGCTAGGTCGTCGGCGAATTCTTTGCGGAAGATGACGATTCGTGTCGTGCTCACCGCGATCAAGACAGCATAGGCGGTGCAGGTCACCCACAGCAGGACGACGGAAAGGGCATACGTCCACCCGCACAGGCGGGTGACGACAGGGCCGAAAGTCGTGTCTCGCATCGAAATCGACGCCAGCGCGGACTTGTTCGACGAGTAGACGTGTCGCTAACGTCGATCTCGATGGGCAGTCCTGTCCGCTCGCCGAAGACGCACTCCCGTCACCACCCGCGCCGCCGCGGCCGCGTTAGCACCAGCTCCTCGCGGCTGCGGTAGATGATGTACGGGCGGAACAGATAGCCGATCGGGGCGCTGAACGCGTGTACCAGCCGGGTGAACGGCCACAACGCGAACAACGCCAACCCGATCAGCACATGGATCTGGTAATACAGCGGAGCCTCGGCCATCAGGTCCCCGCGCGGTTGCAGTACCCACACCGAGCGGAACCACACCGACACCGTCTCGCGGTAGTTGTACGCCTCGCCGACAACGCCGGAGCCCAACGCCGTCGCACCCAGTCCCGCGACGATCGCCGCCACCAGCACGAGGTACATCACCTTGTCGTTGACGGTGGTAGCCATGAACACCGGCCCGCGGGTGCGCCGCCGGTAGATCAGCAGGGTAACGCCGGCCAAGGTGGTGATGCCGGCGATCGACCCCAGCACGACGGCCTGCACGTGATATGCGCCCTCGCTCAAACCGGCGGCCTGAGTCCACGACTGCGGGATCACGAGCCCGATACCGTGGCCGACGATGACCACCAGGATGCCGAAATGAAACATCGGGCTGGCGATCCGCAGCAGCCGCGACTCGTACAGCTGGGACGAGCGGGTGGTCCAGCCGAATTTGTCATAGCGGTAGCGCCACCAGGAGCCGACCGCGACGATCGTCATCGTCACATACGGCACGACGGTCCAGAAGAGTTCGCCCATCATGTCACCCGTCCGGCATACCGCGGCCACCGTGTGTGCGTATGGCAATGCGGCCTCGGTCAGGGCATTGCACAGCGCGGCGATGGGCACCCGGTACCCGCTCAGCAACCGTCGCCCCGCCTCGGGGTCGACGGTCGCGGCGAATTCGAGCACCACCGGCAGGAAGTCCGGGGTCTCGCCGCGCGGTGGTGCGACGTCGGTGCTGCGGTAGGTCTGGGCGAAGGCCAGCATCTCCCGGCCGCGGTTGCGGGTGTCGCCGGCGGTCCAGTAGGTCAGGTACAGGGTGGCGCGGCCTCGCAGGTCGAAGGTGTCGACGTAGCGGGTCGCCGCGGTCAGCGGATCGGCACGGCGCAGCTCAGAGACCGTGCGCCCCAACAGATCCGCGGCCGGACCGTCGATGTGGGCCAGCAATTCCTCTGCGGTGCCGAGTTGCCGTGAGTTCGGGTAGGTCAGCAGCACCGAGGCGCATTGCCACACCACGTCCCACCAATCTCCGGACTCCGGCACGTCGGTCTGGTCGCCGAACACCTGCGGGGAGGCCACCGGCAGGTCGGCGTACCAGTCGTAGAACGACGTCATCACCCCGCCGATTAGCTCCACGAACCGCGACCCCGCGGCGTGGCTCACCATGGACATCGCCGGGATGGGGGAGAAGCCGGCAACCCGGTCCGGGCCGTATGTGGAGATGGTGTGCACGTGGGCGGCGGCGATCATCTCGGTGGCCTCGGCCCAGCTGACCCGGACCAGCCCGCCCTTGCCGCGGGCGCGCTGGTAGCGGCGGCGCCGCCGCGGGTCGGCCTGGATGTCGGCCCAGGCCGCCACCGGATCACCCAAACGTGCCTTCGCCTCCCGATACATCTCGACAAGCACGCCGCGGGCGTACGGATGGCGCACCCGCGTCGGCGAATACGTGTACCAGGAAAACGCCGCGCCGCGCGGGCAGCCGCGGGGCTCATACTCGGGCCGGTCCGGGCCCACCGACGGATAGTCGGTCTCCTGCGTCTCCCAGGTGATGATGTCGTCTTTGACGTAGATCTTCCAAGAACACGACCCGGTGCAATTCACCCCGTGTGTGGAGCGGACCACCTTGTCGTGGCTCCACCGGTCTCGATAGAACACGTCGCCGTCGCGGCCGCCGCGGCGGGTCACGGTACGCAGATCCGCCGAGATCTCACCCGGGATGAAGAACCGGCCGCTGCGTGCAAGCAGCTCCTCGATGCGGCTGCCGGTCCGTGGTGTCACCGTCACCTGGACGCCTCCTCACTCACCGGCTCCCGCGCGTGCAGCGCGGTGTAGGTACACGCGACCAGCGCGGTCGCCACCAGCAGCAGCAACCCGACCGTGTAGTCGTTGTCGACCGGGTCGTAGGTCGCGCCCATCACCAGCGGCGGGAAGTAACCGCCCAATCCGCCTGCCGCGGCGACGATTCCGGTGACCGAGCCGACCGATGCGGCCGGGGCGCGGCGGGCCACCCACGCGAACACGCCGCCGGTGCCCACGCCGAGGCAGACCGCCAGGGTGATGAAGGTGGCCGCCGACCACACCTCCGGCGGCGGCTGCAACGCCGCGGCGAACGCCAGCAGCGCGGTCCCGGCGAGCGAGGCCAGCACCACGTGCCTCGGTGCGATCCGGTCGGAGAGCCACCCGCCCACCGGCCGGGCCAGCACCGCCGCCAGGGCGAACCCGGCGGTGCGAGCGCCCGCGTCGACCGTGGAGAACCCGTAGATCGTGGTGATGTAGGTGGGCAGGTAGTTGCTGAACGCCACGAACCCGCCGAACACGATCGCGTACAGAAACGACATCTCCCAGGTCACCGGCAACCGTGCCGCGGCCTTGAGCCTGGGCAGCACCGGGTCGGCGTTGGGCCGAAAGTAGGGTGCATCACGAAGCACGACCATGGCCACCACGGCGGTCGACGCGAGCGCGGCCGCGACGATGGCGTGGGTGGTGAACAGGCCGAACCACCGTACAAACCGCGGGGTGAAGAACGCCGAGAGCGCGGTGCCGACCATGCCCATACCGAACACGCCGGTGGAGAAACCGCGCCGCGCCGGCTGGTACCAGTTGTTGGCGAACGGGATGCCGACGGCGAAGATCGTGCCGGCAACGCCCAGGAAGAGCCCGAAAAACACCAGCAACGCGTAGGAGCCCATGGTTGCCGCGACCCCGACCGCGAGCACCGGGAGGATCGACGCCAGCGTCACCGCGATGAGCATGGCGCGCCCGCCGAAGCGGTCGGTGAGCGGCCCGGTGACGATGCGGCCAAGGGCACCCACCAGGATCGGGGTGGCGACGAGCAGCGACGCCTCGGCGCTGGACAGTGACATGTCACGCGCGTAGCTGGTCGACAGCGGGCCGATCAGGTTCCACGCCCAGAAGTTGACCACCGAGATCCAGGTGGCCAGCACGAGATTGGCCGCTTGCCCTCTCATCGACACGATCCGGGGTCTCGGACTCCGGCGAACTCCGCGCCCCGCCCGGACAGCCATGCGCTAACCCTGGCTTCGATGGCGCCGGCTCAGTTAGGGCCGGAAGTCCCCAATGTGGCAGACCTTTCGCCCCTGGCGGACGAATGACCCCAGTGGCCGGGACTTCAGGCCCTATCGGAGGGCTCCGGCGCGGTGGTCGGATTTGTCTGTGGAGGTTACACCCCAATCGCAAGGATGCATTATGACCAGCGAGCTGAGCCTGGTCGCCACTGGAAAGGGGAGCAACATCATGTGCGGCGACCAGTCGGATCACGTGCTGCAGCACTGGACCGTCGACATATCGATCGACGAACACGAAGGATTGACTCGGGCGAAGGCACGGCTGCGTTGGCGGGAAAAGGAATTGGTGGGTGTTGGCCTGGCAAGGCTCAATCCGGCCGACCGCAACGTCCCCGAGATCGGCGATGAACTCTCGGTCGCCCGAGCCTTGTCCGACTTGGGGAAGCGAATGTTGAAGGTGTCGACCCACGACATCGAAGCTGTTACCCATCAGCCGGCGCGATTGTTGTATTGAGGGTGCCGGCGCGTTAGCGCCGACGGAACGCCTGCACTGCGGTAGGCAATGTCATAAAGATATGGTCTTCGCCAATCTTATCGAGAAGACTGGCGGCCCTGAGTGATTCACGCAAGTCTTGTTTGACCCGGGCCATGGCGAACACTATTCCCCGACGCAGCAGCTCGGTGCGGAGTTGGTCGAGCGCATCCAGCGCAGTCAGGTCGACCTCCACATTGGATTCGGCGTTGAGTACGAACCACTCGACTTGCCCCGGATCCTGATCGACCACGGTCAGTGCTCGCCTGCGGAAGTCTTCGGCATTGGCGAAGCACAACGGCGCGTCATAGCGATACACCACCAGCCCGGGCACGCGCTTGGCCTGCGGATAGTCATCGATGTCGTGCATGCCGGCAATGCCCGGCACGAACCCGAGAACGCTGTCATGCGGATGTGCGACCCGACGAAGCAGTTCGAGGATGGACAGGGCAACCGCGGCGAGGACTCCATAGAACACTCCTAGGCCTAACACGGCTGCTGTGGTGGCTAGTGCCAGCATGAGTTCGCTGCGCCGAAACCGCGCCAGTCGCCGGAATTCTGACAAGTCGATCAAGCGTAGCGCGGCATATACCACCAAAGCGCCCAGAGCGGCGATCGGAAACATGGCCAGCAGCCCACTCGCGAAAACCATCACGATGACAACAAGCCCCAACGCGATCAGCGAGTACAGCTGGGTGCGGCCACCGACGACGTCGGCGAGGGCGGTACGGCTGCTGCTGGAACTCACCGGAAAACCGTGTGTCAGCCCGGCGGCGATGTTGCAGGCCCCGACCGCGCGCAGCTCGGCGTTGGCATTGACTTCCTGACCTCGACGAGCGGCGAAGGCGCGTGCGGTCAACACACCGTCGGTGAAGGTAACAATCGCGATCCCGGCAGCCGGAATGATCAGTGCCCGCAAGTCTTCCACCGAAACGGGCGGCACACCCGGCGTCGGCAGACCGGAAGGTATCCGACCCACAATCGCAATACCTTTGGCATCCAAGGACATAACGGCCACTAGCATCGTGGCCGCAAGAACCGCGATGATCGGTCCGGGGGCGCGCGGCGCCCACCGCGTGAGCATAGTTAGCAGCGCTAGGACAGACATGGCTAACACAAAAGTCGGCCAGTGAACTCGCGTGACGCTAGTCGCGAAAGAGTGTACTTCGCTGAAGAATTCGTTGCCTTCGACCGAGGTGCCGGTGATAGTGCCGAGTTGGCTGGAGATCATGACAAGCGCGATGCCGGCCATGTATCCGACGAGCACCGGCCGCGATCGCAGGCTGGCGAGGAAACCTAGTCGCGCCGTGCCAGCGAGTAGGCAGATAAGGCCGACTAGCAATCCGAGGGTTGCCGCCAGAACGGCATAGCGTCGAAGATCCCCGGCGGCCATCGGAGCGAGCACGGCCGCCGTCATCAAGGCGGTGGCGGATTCCGGGCCGATTGAAAGCTGCCGGGACGATCCGAGCAGTGCGTAAATGGCAAGCGGCGCGATCGACGCCCACAGCCCGGCTGCCGGCGGTAGGCCCGCCACGGTCGCATACGCCATCGCTTGCGGGATCAGATAGGCGGCCACGGTCAGGCCGGCGAGGACATCGCCGCGCAGCCAACGCCGTTGGTATTCGCGGAACTGCACCACCCCTGGTGCCCAGCCGGCCGATGTCATCGTGGGAATCATTGTCCGACGGCTGGCCGCTTAGCTAGAGTCGGTCTAGAACCCGCCCAATCTTTATAGAATCCTGACCATGGAATTGGCGGCTCGAATGGGCGAGACTTTGACACAAGCGGTCGTAGTTGCAGTGCGGGAGCAACTGGCCCGCCGGACCGGGCGCACCAGATCCATTTCGCTACGCGAGGAGTTGGCCGCCATTGGCCGGCGCTGCGCGGCCTTACCGGTGCTCGACACCCGAGCCGCGGACACGATTCTCGGCTACGACGAGCGCGGGTTGCCCGCCTGATGGTGATCGATACCTCTGCGCTGGTCGCGATGCTCAACGATGAACCCGAGGCGCAACGGTTCGAGATAGCCGTGGCAGCAGACCACGTTTGGCTGATGTCGACGGCGTCATATCCGGAGATGGCGACCGTGATCGAAACACGCTTCGGGGAACCGGGGGGACGTGAACCCAAGGTCAGCGGCCAGCCTCTCCTCTATAAGGGTGACGATTTCGCATGTATCGATATTCGCGCGGTTCTCGCCGGCTGAGCCGGCGATGAGCGCCCTGCTGGATGGGGTGTTGGACGCCCACGGCGGGCTGCAGCGATGGCGCGCCGCGGAAACGGTTCATGGGCGGGTACGCACGGGAGGGCTGTTGCTTCGAACCCGGGTGCCGGGCAACCGCTTCGCGGACTACCGCATCACGGTGCATGTCCAACAGGCCCGGACGGTCTTGGATCCGTTCCCGCGTGACGGGTACCGCGGAGTCTTCGAGAGCGGGCAGGTGCGGATCGAAAGCCACGATGGCGCGGTCATCAGCTCGCGCGCGCACCCGCGAGCGGCGTTCTTCGGACGCTCGGGCCTGCGCCGGAACATCCGGTGGGACCCGCTGGACTCGGTCTATTTCGCCGGTTACGCGATGTGGAACTACCTCACCACGCCGTACCTGTTGACGCGCGAAGGCGTGGCGGTCGAGGAGGGAGCGCCCTGGCAGCAGGAGGGCGAGACCTGGCGGCGCCTGATTGTGAGCTTCCCGCCGGATATCGACACCCACTCGCCTCGCCAGACCTTTTACGTCGATGCCAGCGGTCTCTTGCGCCGCCACGACTACGTCCCGGAGGTCGTTGGCCACTGGGCACGGGCAGCTCATTATTGCGCCGACCCCGTGGATGTCGACGGGTTTGTATTCCCGACTTGCCGGTGGGTCCACCCGATCGGCCCGGGGAATCGCTCACTGCCCTTCCCAACTCTGGTATCGATCCTGCTGACCGACATCCGGGTCGAGACCGATTAGGTTTCGCCGGAAGTCGCCGCACCTCGCGGTTGCTGAAACCATTAGCCTTATGCCTGTCACACCACCGCGGTTGGCGGGGTGAGGAGTCGGGCGATGGATGGCACCGCGGAATCGCGGGAGGGTACGCAGTTCGGGCCGTATCGGTTGCGGCGGTTGGTGGGTCGCGGCGGCATGGGCGACGTCTATGAGGCCGAAGACACGGTGCGCGAGCGGATCGTGGCACTAAAGCTGATGTCGGAGACGCTCTCCAGCGATCCGGTCTTCCGCACGCGTATGCAGCGCGAGGCCCGCACCGCGGGGCGCCTGCAGGAACCGCACGTCGTGCCGATTCACGACTTCGGTGAGATCGACGGGCAGCTCTACGTGGACATGCGCCTGATCAACGGCGTGGATCTGGCCGCGATGCTGAGACGCCAGGGGCCGCTGGCCCCACCGCGAGCGGTCGCGATCGTGCGCCAGATCGGCTCGGCGCTCGACGCCGCGCACGCTGCCGGGGCAACGCATCGCGACGTCAAACCGGAGAACATTCTGGTTAGCGCGGATGACTTCGCCTATCTTGTCGATTTCGGGATCGCCAGCGCCACCACCGACGAAAAGCTGACCCAGCTCGGCAACACGGTGGGCACCCTCTACTACATGGCGCCAGAGCGGTTCAGCGAGTCGCACGCAACTTACCGCGCCGACATTTATGCGTTGACCTGCGTGTTGTATGAGTGCTTGACCGGATCACCGCCGTATCAGGGAGACCAGCTCAGCGTGATGGGCGCGCACATCAACCAGGCGATCCCGCGGCCCAGCACGGTACGGCCGGGTATTCCGGTCGCCTTCGATGCGGTGATCGCCCGTGGCATGGCCAAAAATCCGGAGGACCGCTATGTCACCTGCGGTGATCTGTCAGCGGCGGCGCACGCAGCCCTGGCCACCGCGGATCAGGATCGTGCCACCGACATCTTGCGGCGCAGCCAGGTGGCCAAGCTGCCGGTGCCATCGACTCACCCGGTGTCACCGGGTACCCGGTGGCCGCAGCCGACGCCATGGGCTGGCGGGGCGCCGCCATGGGGGCCACCGTCGTCTCCGCTGCCCCGGTCAGCCCGCCAGCCCTGGTTGTGGGTTGGTGTTGCCGTCGCCGTCGTGGTGGCGCTGGCGGGCGGCCTGGGTATCGCGCTTGCCCATCCGTGGCGGTCATCTGGACCCCGCACGTCGGCACCGCCGCCACCGCCGCCCGCAGATGCGGTCGAGCTCCGCGTTCTCAACGACGGTGTCTTTGTGGGTAGCTCGGTGGCGCCGACAACGATCGACATTTTCAACGAACCCATCTGTCCACCCTGCGGCAGTTTCATCAGGTCGTATGCGAGCGATATCGATACCGCGGTGGCCGACAAGCAGCTGGCGGTGCGCTACCACCTGCTCAACTTCCTCGACGACCAGTCGCACAGCAAGAACTATTCGACGCGAGCGGTGGCCGCCTCGTACTGTGTAGCGGGGCAAAACGACCCGAAACTCTACGCCAGCTTCTACTCCGCCCTATTCGGCAGCGACTTTCAGCCGCAAGAGAACGCCGCATCGGATCGCACCGATGCCGAACTGGCACATCTTGCTCAAACAGTCGGCGCCGAGCCCACGGCGATCAGCTGTATCAAGTCAGGAGCTGATCTGGGCACCGCCCAAACGAAGGCCACAAACGCCAGCGAGACGCTGGCCGGCTTCAATGCCAGCGGTACGCCGTTCGTGTGGGACGGCAGCATGGTCGTGAACTATCAGGATCCGAGCTGGCTCGCGAGGCTGATCGGGTAGCGCGGGTGGTGTGGCCTCGTCCCGGACAATTCCGCTTGCTCTCGCAGCATGTCCGCAGCGGTGCGCGGTTGTGACGGTGAATTCACGATGCTCGCCGTTGATGTCGGCAGGTACCACCGCGGTGTGGCTTGCGTCGCGGACGGTGCGGTCAGATTCGGCGATGGTCCCGAGGGCGGCAGCTACTATGCCAACGACAGGCGCCCACAAATATCCTGCGGTTGAGTTGCAGACCGGGTGGGTCGTTCACCGATCCACTGTAGGGCCGGTGACTCAGAACGTGGCCGTTAATTCGAAACCCGGCCCAGGTTGCCAACCCGAAGATTTCGGGCGCCGACCACATTCCGCAGTCCCGAACAATTCACGCACCACAAACACCCCACACAGTCGGTGCAGCGCACGCAGCCGATACAGGCCACGCACCGGGTGCAGGTGATGCATGCTAGGCATGCCACACACTGCCGGACAGCCACGCACAATACGGTCAGCAGACTGCCGATTATCCCGACGCTGCCCGCCGTGGCTGCCGCCCCGGCTATCGCGACGCTGCCCGCGGTCGCGACCGAGCCGGCGACTGCGACGCTGCCCGCGGTCGCCACCGAGCCGGCGACTGCGACGGCGCCCGTGGTCGCGGCCGATCCCGCGACGGCGATGCTGTCGATGCTGGCGATCGAGCGGTTAATTACCATGTGCGGCTTTCGGTAGCCGGCAGTCGTCGGCCACGGGCCACTGTGCCGGACATGGTCCAAGTTTGGTCAGGTAGCCCAGTTGTGAGCGGCACCAAGGGGATACCGGGGCGATTACGCCGGCGGTAACATCGCGCACGAATTGTTCCCAGGACAACCAGCGGATCGCGTCGACCTCGTCCGAGTTCGGCCGGGGCTGTTGGTCAACCTGGACTCGGTAGACGGGGCAGATCTCGTTTTCCACGGTGCCATCGGCCATAGCGGCCCGGTAGCGGAACCCCGGCAGGATCAGATCGACCCGATCTGGGGTCAGTCCGAGTTCGGCAGCGAGCCGCCGGCGTATGGCGCCGGGTAGCGATTCGCCAGGCAGGGGGTGCCCGCAGCAACTGTTGGTCCATACCGCCGGCCACGTCCTCTTGGTGGCGGCCCGCCGCGTGATCAACAGCTGATCGTGCAGATCGAACACATAGCTGGAGAACGCGAGGTGCAAAGGGGTGTCGCCGGTGTGCACGGTGGCCTTGTCGGCCACACCTGTCGCGTCGCCGCGGTCGTTGAGCAAAACCACCCGCTCGATCGGTGGAGCTGGCCGGTAGCTGCGGGTCATGCCAGACCTCCTTACGCTTGCTTGCGAGGGTCGGTTCGCGGCCCCAACGCTGGCAAACTACCGGAGAGTCACTTGTCGCGTGCGGAGTTCCACGATTCTCGTCGAGTGTCGCAAGCCCTGCCCTCCTGGCGGGCTACGATGCCGCCATGCCGCTCGCGGAAGGTTCGACGTTCGCCGGCTTCACCATCGTCCGGCAGTTGGGATCCGGCGGGATGGGCGAGGTGTACCTGGCCCGGCATCCCAGACTGCCCCGCCAGGACGCGCTCAAGGTACTGCGGGCCGATGTGTCAGCCGACGGCGAATACCGGGCACGGTTCAACCGCGAAGCCGATGCCGCGGCGTCGCTGTGGCATCCACACATCGTCGCCGTCCACGACCGCGGCGAGTTCGACGGCCAGCTCTGGATCGACATGGACTTCGTCGACGGCACCGACACCGTATCCCTTCTCAGGGATCGTTATCCGAACGGGATGCCCGGCCCCGAGGTCACCGAGATCATCACTGCGGTGGCCGAAGCGCTCGACTATGCCCACGAACGTCGGCTGTTGCACCGCGACGTCAAACCCGCCAACATCCTGATCGCCAATCCTGATTCACCTGATCGTCGAATCATGTTGGCCGACTTCGGGATCGCCGGCTGGGTCGATGATCCAAGCGGATTGACCGCCACAAACATGACTGTGGGCACCGTGTCATACGCGGCTCCGGAACAGCTTATGGGCAACGAGCTCGATGGACGGGCCGACCAATACGCACTAGCCGCGACGGCGTTTCACTTGCTGACCGGCTCCCCGCCCTTTCAGCACGCCAACCCCGCCGTGGTGATCAGCCAGCATCTCAGCGCGTCACCCCCGGCGATCGGCGATCGGGTTCCCGAGCTGACACCGCTGGACCCGGTCTTCGCCAAAGCGCTGGCCAAGCAACCCAAGGACCGTTACCAGCGGTGTGTCGACTTCGCGCGCGCACTCGGCCATCGTCTGGGCGGCGCGGGTGATCCTGACGACACGCGGGTGTCGCAACCGGTCGCCGTGGCCGCGCCCGCGAAACGCTCGCTGCTGCGGACCGCCGTCATCGTCCCCGCGGTGCTGGCGATGCTGCTGGTGATGGCCGTCGCGGTCGCCGTGCGGGAGTTCCAGCGTGCTGACGACGAGCGTGCAGCGCAGCCTGCGCGGACGCGGACCACCACATCGGCCGGCACGACCACTTCGGTAGCCCCCGCGAGCACAACGCGCCCGGCCCCCACGACCCCGACCACGACTGGCGCCGCCGACACCGCGACTGCATCGCCGACCGCTGCGGTTGTCGCCATCGGCGCCCTCTGCTTCCCGCTCGGCAGCACCGGCACCACCAAGACCGGGGCGACGGCCTACTGCTCGACGCTGCAAGGCACCAACACCACCATCTGGTCGCTGACCGAGGACACCGTGGCCAGTCCGACTGTGACCGCCACTGCTGACCCGACGGAGGCGCCGCTGCCCATCGAGCAGGAATCGCCGATTCGAGTGTGCATGCAGCAGACCGGCCAGACCCGACGGGAATGTCGCGAGGAGATTCGCAGAAGCAACGGCTGGCCGTGATGGTCGGCTTGCCTGACCGGGTGCACCCGCCCCGGCGTCGGCTGCGGTCCCGATACAGTTGGTGCCGATGAGCCAACCAGCCGCCCCGCCCGTGTTGACCGTGCGGTATGAGGGATCGGAGCGCACGTTCGCCGCAGGACACGATGTCGTCGTCGGGCGTGACCTGCGCGCGGATGTCCGCGTCGCACACCCCCTGATCTCCCGGGCACACCTGCTGCTGCGATTCGACCAGGGTCGCTGGGTCGCCATTGACAATGGCAGCCTCAATGGGCTCTACCTCAATAACCGTCGGGTGCCAGTCGTGGACATCTACGATGCCCAGCGAGTCCATATCGGAAACCCCGACGGTCCGGCGCTGGACTTCGAAGTGGGCCGCCACCGGGGTTCGGCCGGGCGACCACCCCAGACGACGTCGATACGCCTGCCCAACCTGTCCGCGGGAGCGTGGCCCACCGACGGCCCGCCGCAGACCGGCACGCTCGGCTCCGGCCAGCTACAACAGCTTCCACCGGCCACCACCCGGATACCCGCCGCTCCGCCATCGGGACCACAGCCGCGATACCCCACCGGTGGGCAACAGTTGTGGCCACCCAGCGGACCGCAACGGGCGCCGCAGATTTACCGGCCACCCACGGCCGCACCGCCGCCGGCGGGTGCCCGCGGCGGAACTGAGGCGGGAAACCTCGCGACATCGATGATGAAGATCCTGCGGCCAGGCAGGTTGACGGGGGAGTTGCCGCCCGGTGCCGTCAGGATCGGCCGGGCGAACGACAACGACATCGTCATTCCCGAGGTGTTGGCCTCACGTCACCACGCCACCCTGGTCCCGACGCCTGGCGGCACGGAGATTCGGGACAACCGCAGCATCAATGGCACCTTCGTCAACGGCGCCCGGGTCGACGCGGCGCTGCTGCACGACGGCGACGTCGTGACCATCGGCAACATCGACCTCGTCTTCGCCGACGGCACCCTGGCGCGCCGTGAAGAGAACCTGCTGGAGACCCGCGTCGGCGGCCTCGACGTGCGCGGGGTGACCTGGACCATCGATGGCGACAAGACACTGCTGGACGGCATCTCGTTGACGGCGCGCCCCGGTATGCTCACCGCCGTCATCGGTCCGTCGGGCGCTGGCAAGTCGACACTTGCCCGGTTGGTGGCTGGGTATACGCACCCGACGGATGGCACGGTGACGTTCGAGGGCCACAACGTTCACGCCGAATATGCCTCGCTGCGCAGCAGGATCGGCATGGTGCCACAGGACGACGTGGTGCACGGTCAGCTGACCGTGAAACACGCGCTGATGTATGCCGCCGAACTACGGCTGCCGCCGGACACCACCAAAGATGACCGCACCCAGGTAGTTGCCCGGGTGCTCGAAGAACTCGAGATGTCCAAGCACATCGACACCAGGGTCGACAAGCTGTCGGGTGGTCAACGCAAGCGGGCGTCGGTGGCGCTTGAGCTGTTGACCGGGCCGTCACTGCTGATCCTCGACGAGCCGACATCCGGCCTAGATCCTGCGCTGGACCGGCAGGTCATGACCATGCTGCGGCAGTTGGCCGACGCCGGTCGGGTGGTGCTCGTGGTTACCCACTCACTGACCTACCTGGACGTCTGTGACCAGGTTCTGCTGTTGGCCCCCGGCGGCAAGACCGCGTTCTGTGGGCCACCGACTCAGATTGGTCCGGTCATGGGGACCACGAACTGGGCCGACATCTTCAGCACCGTCGCCGACGACCCAGACGCGGCCAAAGCCCGCTACCTGGCGCGGACGGGTCCGACCCCACCACCGCCACCGGTCGAGCAACCCGCCGAACTGGGCGATCCGGCCCATACCAGCTTGTTTCGGCAGTTCTCCACGATCGCGCGGCGACAGTTGCGATTGATCGTTTCCGACCGAGGTTACTTCGTCTTTCTGGCGCTGTTGCCGTTCATCATGGGTGCGCTGTCCATGTCGGTACCGGGCGACGTGGGCTTCGGGTTTCCCAACCCGATGGGTGACGCGCCCAACGAGCCCGGCCAGATCCTAGTGTTGCTGAATGTCGGTGCGGTCTTCATGGGGACCGCGCTGACCATTCGTGACCTCATCGGTGAGCGAGCCATCTTCCGGCGCGAACAGGCAGTCGGCCTGTCCACTACCGCCTACCTGATCGCGAAGGTCTGTGTCTACACCGTGCTCGCGGTGGTTCAGTCGGCGATTGTGACGGTGATCGTCCTGGTCGGCAAGGGCGGTCCGACTCAGGGTGCCGTAGCGTTGAGCAAGCCAGATCTGGAGCTGTTCGTTGATGTCGCGGTGACCTGTGTCGCCTCGGCGATGCTCGGATTGGCGCTGTCGGCGATCGCCAAGTCCAACGAACAGATCATGCCCCTGCTGGTCGTGGCGGTCATGTCGCAGCTGGTGTTCTCCGGAGGCATGATTCCGGTCACCGGACGTGTTCCCCTTGACCAGATGTCCTGGGTCACACCGGCGAGATGGGGTTTCGCGGCGTCGGCCGCTACGGTCGACCTGATCAAATTGGTGCCCGGTCCGCTGACCCCGAAGGATTCGCATTGGCATCACACCGCCAGCGCGTGGTGGTTCGACATGGCCATGCTGGTAGCGCTCAGCGTTATCTACGTCGGCTTTGTGCGCTGGAAGATTCGCCTCAAGGCGTGCTAGGCGGCAGTTCACTGCCCAACCCAGGTGGAATTAACGGGAATGGCTGTCTCACTCACCGGCTCAACAGGTGGCCTTGGGCGCGCGACGCGACCGCACCCGCCGACCGTGACGTGCGACTGATTCTGAGCTAACGCACGCAGGGGGAACTCGAGCCCGGTGACCAGCTCGAGCGCGGCGCCGGGCGGGTGAGATCGACGTGTGGGTCGCCAACGCCGTGCTGCCAGCCTCCGGCAAGCTCGACAGCATCACCGCGGAGCCGGTTGGCCGCGCGCTGCGGGGACGGCGCGCTTGACGGCGAACGCGCCCGAGATCGCCCTCCTCGGCGTCGCCGACCAGGTCGCGGCCGGTCAGATTGACAAGCGGTGAAGCCGGTTGCCGGGTGGTGTCTGCTCCGGCCGACCCTGGGGCCGTCCATGGTGGCATCCTGGCCTGGTGGGGCTACTGATTCGGCTAGCCGAGTTGCTCGTTGTGATGCTGCCGCTCATCGGAGTGCTATATGTCGGCATCAAAGCGCTGTCGTCCTTCACGCGGCGGCTAGGGGAGGCGTCTGGCGATCTTGCGTCGGATAGCCCCGCGATGCCACGCCCAACCACTGTCGAAAACGACGCAGCGCGGTGGCGGGCGATCACTCGCGCGGTCGAGGCGCACGAGCGAACGGATGCACGCTGGTTGGAATACGAGCTCGACGCCGCCAAGCTGCTCGACTTCCCGGTCATGACCGACATGCGGGACCCGCTCACGACGGCATTTCACAAGGCCAAGCTACAAGCCGACTTTCACAAGCCGTTGCGGGCGGAAGATCTTCTCGACGACCCGGACGCCGCGGGCCACTATCTCGATGCGGTTCGGGACTATGTGACCGCGTTCGACACCGCGGAGGCCGAGGCGATGCGCAGACGCAGAACCGGCTTTTCCCGCGAGGAACAGCAGCGGCTGGCAAGAGCGCAAAGCCTGCTGCGGGTGGCATCCGACGCCGGCGCGACGGCCCAGGAACGCGAGCGCGCATATCGTTTGGCGCGCACCGAACTCGACGGACTCATCGTGTTGCCGGACCGTACGCGGGCCGGCATCGAGCGGGGGATCGCCGGCGAGCTCGATGACTAAGGCTGACCTTTCGGCACCGCGTCGCCGTTGCTGTGCCACGACCACGCATAGAGCGCCCACATGACGATGGGTAGCAGGATGTCGGTCCACAGCGGGACGCCGATGTTGTATGGGTTGGTGTTGTTCTCCACCACCCAGTAGTAGATGTGGCCGGCCGCGTCTCCGACGTACTGGATGGTGAGCACCACGATTGTCGCCAGCCAGAAGTGCCCGCGGAAGCGGTACGCCATCAGGCCGACCACCCCGATTGCCAGGTCGCCCATTGCGTTCTCCCATTGGAACCCGCCGTCGCCGCGCGTATAGCCGATCAACTCGGCGGTCCGCTCGCCGTCGAAGACGTGGTATCCCGCGCCGATGATCGATACCACGCCCACGATCAGCACCATCCACCACAGCATATGGATGTCCGCGGCTGGGCGGTGCCGGTGACGCCGGCTCTGCACGAACGCACCGATTAGCGCGACGATTACCCCGACAATGGTGAACATTCCAACACCCTTCCCTAGCTTTAGGGTCCCGTCATGCTGTCGAATCTCATTGACCGCACGCAACACTAGCGGACGGGCTGGCGCTCACCGCTGTTGCGGGCGTCCCGAGAACGCCGGCCGAGTAATGGGGGAGCGGACCTTTCCGTACTTCATATCGCTTTTGCCGGTCCGGACGCGTGGTGGTAAGCGCTGCCTCGTGGTTCGCGCACCCACAGGGTGTCCGCTTTGCCGACCGCGGTTCCCTCGTCGATCAACTGGCGCTTGAGCACCTTGTGTGTGGCGGTGCTGGGAAGGTCGGCCGCGATGCGGATGTATCGTGGCCGGGCTTTAGTGGATAGGTCAGGCTGGGCGTCCAGAAATGCTTCGAACGCGTCAGGGTCGAAGGTGTCACCTGCTCGCAAGACCAACGCCGCCATCACCTGATCGCCGACGTATTCGTCCGGGACGGCATACACCGCGACACGGTTAATAGCCTTGTATCGTAATAGAATTCGCTCGATTGGTGCCGCTGTCAGGTTCTCGCCGTCTACCCGCATCCAGTCGGCGGTGCGGCCAGCAAGGTAGATCCAGCCTTCAGAGTCCCGGTATGCGAGGTCTCCAGACCAGTACATGCCGTGGCGCATGCGCTCGGCGTTGGCTTCGGGGTCATTGTAGTAGCCGGTGAAGAAGCCCGACCCCGTCGTGTTGACCAACTCACCTATGGCTTCATCGGCGTTGGTGAGTGCTCCGTGAGCGTCGAACCGCGCGACGGCGCACTCGGTGACGGTTTCGCCGTTGTACACCGCGACCCCGTGGGCTCCCCGGCCGATCGAGCCCGGTGGCGTGCCGGGTTCGCGGATCACGATGACCGCGTTCTCGGTCGAGCCAAAGCCGTCCTCGACCTGGACTCCGAAGCGGCGTGAGAATTCCTCGATGTCTTTGTCATTGGCCTCGTTGCCGAAAGCCACCCGCAGCGGATTGTCGGCATCGTCGTCGCGTTCGGGGGTGGCAAGGATATAGGCGAGCGGCTTGCCGACGTAGTTCATATAAGTGGCGTGGTATCGGCGGACGTCGTCGAGGAAGCCGGTCGCCGAAAACGTCGCCGGCGCGATCGCGGCACCGGAGACCACCGCTGGCGCCCATCCCGCGACCACCGCGTTGGAGTGAAACAGCGGCATGGATACATAGCAGGTGTCCTGTTCGGTGAGCCCGAAGCGCTCGGTGAGGCTACGCCCGGCGAACGTGGCCATTAGGTGTGACACCGGTACCGCTTTGGGATTTCCGCTGGTGCCGGACGTGAAGATCATCATGAACGGATCCATCGTGTCGACTTCTCGATAGGGGACAAAGGCGCCGTCACCAGCCACCAATTCAGCCCACCGCGGTGTCGAGGTATCAAGGATCCGCGCGCCCGCGAGGTCTAAACCGTCCAACAGCGCTCGGTGGTCGGCATCGGTCACCACGATCTGGCAATCGGCTCGCCTGACGTCAGCGGCCAGTGCATCGCCACGTCGCGTTGTGTTCAGGCCACACAGCACATAGCCGCCCAACCCGGCCGCAGCCAGCTGGGCCAGCATCTCGGGCGTATTCCCCAGCAGAGAGCCGATATGCGTCGGACGTTGCGGATCGGCGATTGTGATGAGGGCCGCCGCGCGGGCCGCCGACTCCGCCAGGTACTGACTCCAAGTCCATTGCAGACCACCGTATTTCACGGCAATCGTTGGATCGGATACGTGCTGGCGCAAGAGCGATTGAATCGTGTCGGTCATGAATTCGCTCCCATGTCGAGTCGCGGGCTTTGGCCGCGACGCTGTCATCCAGCATGATCGCCACGATGCCATCAATGGCCAGGAGGTCGCGACATGACAACAAGATCACCACGCCGGCAGTGGATTGCCTCACGATCGAACGTCTAGATTCTCCCGCGTCCGGCGCCCCTCAGGTCACCCCTTATGCTAGGGCGCTAATGGGCGAGACAACCACGTGCGCGATCATCGGCGGCGGCCCGGCCGGGATGGTTCTGGGCCTGCTGTTGGCGCGGGCAGGTGTGCAGGTCACCCTGTTGGAGAAGCACGGAGACTTCCTGCGCGACTTTCGTGGCGACACGGTGCATCCGACGACGATGCGGCTACTCGACGAGCTTGGGCTGTGGGAACGCTTTGCGGCTTTGCCCTACAGCGAGGTCCGCACGGCCACATTGCATTCGAATGGTCGCGCGGTGACCTACATCGACTTCGAGCGACTGCATCAGCCCTACCCCTATGTCGCAATGGTGCCGCAATGGGACCTGCTGAACCTGCTGGCGGAGGCCGCCCAAGCGGAACCGAGCTTTACGCTGCGGATGAAAACCGAGGTGACCGGGTTGCTGCGGGAGGGCGGCAAAGTTACGGGGGTGCGCTATCAAGGAGCCGAGGGCCCGGGTGAATTGCGGGCGGAATTGACCGTGGCGTGCGACGGCCGATGGTCGATCGCCCGGCACGAGGCTGGACTGAAGGCGCGTGAATTCCCGGTGAACTTTGACGTGTGGTGGTTCAAGCTGCCACGTGAAGGTGACGCCGAGTTCTCGTTCCTGCCGCGATTCTCCCCGGGCAAGGGGCTCGGCGTGATCCCACGCGAAGGTTATTTCCAGATCGCCTACCTCGGGCCCAAGGGAACCGACGCTCAGTTGCGCGAGCGAGGTATCGAGGAATTCCGTCGGGACGTCAGCGAACTGCTGCCCGAAGCGACGGCATCGGTGGCGGCGCTAGCGTCCATGGACGAGGTCAAGCACCTCAACGTCAAGGTGAATCGGTTGCGTCGTTGGCACATTGATGGGCTGCTGTGCATCGGCGACGCGGCGCACGCGATGTCACCGGTGGCGGGAGTCGGCATCAACCTAGCGGTCCAAGATGCGGTCGCGGCAGCGACCATCTTGGCCGAACCGCTGCGTGAGCATCGAGTCAGCAGCCGCCACCTGGCAGCGGTACGGCGTCGTCGCGCATTTCCCACCGCGGTGACCCAAGCGGTGCAGCGGGTGTTGCACCGAAGGCTGCTCGGCCCGCTGCTGCAGGGCCGGGACCCCACGCCGCCGGCGGCCCTGCTTGGCCTGGTCGAACGGCTGCCATGGCTCTCGGCGGTGCCCGCCTACTTTGTGGGAGTTGGAGTCCGGCCTGAGCATGCTCCGGCCTTCGCACGTCGCGGGCCCGGCAACCGCAAAGGCCCTTGAGCCGACATGCGCGCCGCCGCGAATCGGCGTCTTGGGTATAGCCCGGATAGCGCCGTTGGCGCTCATCAAGCCGGTCAGCGGGAGCGTCGTGGTGGCAGCACGTGATGTGTCGCGGGTGGCGCGACCATGGACGCTGGCTGCTATGCCGTCCACATGGCCCACACGTTCGGTGGGGCCACGCCGGAAGTGGTTTCGGCGCAAGCCAAATTACGCGATCCAGCGGTCGATCGGGCCATGACGGCCGAACTGAAATTTCCAGGCGGGCACACCGGCGGGATCCGCTGTTCAATGCGGTCGTCGGATCTGTTGAATGTGAGCGCTCGAGTGGTCGGCGACCGTGGCGAGTTGCGCGTGCTCAATCCGGTTGTGCCCCAACTCTTCCACCGATTGCCGCCCCTCGCATGCGTATCAGCTCGACGCTTTCGCTGCCGCAGTGCTGCGCGGGCAAGCGGTCAAGACGACGCCCAAGGACGCGGTCGAGAACATGAGCGCGATCCACGCGATCTATCGGGCCGCCGGGCTCCCATCGCGCAACCCGAGCTGAATATGGTCGCCGCGAGCGGGTCCGCCGCCTGACAGGCCAATGGCGTCGGTCGCTTACCCGCCAGGGTTAGGACGTGGTGCCTTGGAAGAAACCCGCCAGGTTGGTGCCGATATTGGCAAAGCCGGAAACGACGCTGGCTACCGAGAACGGCAGGATGCCCCTGTTGGCGAAGCCTGAGACGCCGCTGCCAAGGTTGGAAAAGCCCGAGGATAGCCCGCCGAAGTTCTGATAGCCCGAGCCGCCCAACAGCCCGGCCGGGTTGGTGTTGAACCAACCCGAGAGGCCCGAGCCGTTGTTGCCGAAGCCCGAGTTGCCGCCCGCACCGGAATTGAAGAAGCCCGACGAAGGCGCGGTGCTCGAGTTGAAGTAGCCCGGCCCCCCGGGGATCGCGAAGGCCCCGATCGTGGTGCTGGGCAGGTGGATGCCGGGAACGGTGAGCGGGGGCGTGGTGAAGCCCCCCACGCCGATCGGCTCGATGGTGAGCGGTGGGGTGGTGATGGGTGGGGTGGTGATTTGGGGGAGGGTGAAGCCGGTGAGGTTGATGGGGTCGATGGTCAGCGGTGGGGTGGTGATGGGTGGGGTGGTGATTTGCGGCAGGGTGAACCCGCCGACGCCGATCGAGTTGATGGTTAGCTCCGGGGTGATGATTTCCTGGGTGGTGATCTGCGGCAGAGTGAAGCCGCCCACGCCGATCGGAGGGATCGCGAACTCCGGGGTGGTGATAGCTGGGGTGGTGATCTGCGGCAGGGTGAAGCCATCGACGTTGATAGCGGGGACATCGATCCCGGGTATGTTGAAGGCGGGCAGAAAGAATGAACCGATGACAATAGGGCCGGTCAATGTGTATGGGTGAACCACCAATTGTGGTAAGTCAAACTCACCGAAGATGAGGGCGCCATTGGTGAAAGTACTAAGCCCGCCGCCGGGCGGCTGAAGCGCAGGCACATTGGTCTGGAATTGTAGGGTAAAGGGTATTCCAAAAGCCGGTACTGTTATCCTAGGTGTGCTTAGGAAAACATCCCAGCCTATGGAGGGCAGGCCAAATTGGCCCACGCCAATCTGGCCGACCGTTATCGGTTGAGTATGTATCGCAGGTAGACTAAAGCCACCGATTGTGATACCCGCGGGTATCGTCAGCTGCGGAATAGTTACTTCCGGAATCTGCAATGGCGGCAAATTAAAAGCACCCACCGTAATGGGCGGGACCGTCACCGGCGGAATGGCTACGGAAGGAATACTCAGCGGAGGCAACTGAAAGCCGCTTACGGTGATGTTGGCGGGTGTGGTGGCGGCCGGGATGTTCAACGACGGCAACGTCAACCCGGGCAGGCTGAAGGCGCCGACGGTGATGTTGGCTGGTGTGGTGGCGGCCGGGATGTTCAACGACGGCAACGTCAACCCGGGCAGGCTGAAGGCGCCGACGGTGATGTTGGCCGGTGTGGTGGCGGCCGGGATGTTCAGCGACGGCAGCGTTATTGCCGGCAGACTGAAGGCGGGAACCGATATCCCCGGTATTTGCAGCGGCGGCAGAGTCAGATCAGGTGTCGTAATACTGAACTGCAGGCTGCCCTGCCCCACGCCCCGGTAGAAGACGCCATTGTTCATGTCACCCGTGTTGAACAGCCCATTATTCATGTGGCCAATATTGAAGACACCAGTGTTGATATTTCCGGCGTTGAGGAAACCCGTGTTAGCATTTCCCGTGTTGAACGTGCCGGTGTTGGACGACCCCGGATTGAAGTCGCCCATGTTATAACTGCCGGTGTTCAGGCTGCCTGTGTTCGCGTTGCCGACGTCCAACATACCGGTGTTAAACGAGCCCGCATTGAAGAAGCCCGTGTTCCCGTGTCCAGAATTCCAGCCACCGGTGTTGAAATTACCCGAGTTTCCGATGCCAAAGTTTCCATTGCCGGAGTTGAAGAAGCCGACGTTTCCGCTGCCCGAGTTGAACAATCCGAAATTCCCGGTGCCCGAGTTGAGCCCGCCGATTCCGATCTGGTTGTTGCCGGTAAGACCGATGCCGATGTTGTTGTTGCCAGTGTTGCCAAAGCCGAAGTTGCCCAAGCCGGTGTTGGCAAACCCGGTGTTGAGATTGCCAAGGTTTCCCACGCCGACATTGTTGCTGCCGAGGTTCCCGAAGCCGATGTTGTTATTACCCAGGCTTGCTGAGCCGATATTGGAGTTACCGAAATTTCCGGACCCGAAATTGTAGTTGCCAAGGTTGGCGTTGCCGATGTTGGCAAGGCCGTTGTTGGCGTTGCCGACGTTGCCACCGCCGACGTTGGCTATGCCCAGGTTGATGGCGGTGGGTCCGCCCGCAAGCGCCGGTATGCCTGCGGCTGCGGTCATGGCGGCCGCAGGCGCGCCGCTGGCCAACCAAGCCGGCAAGCCAGCCAGGTTCTGCAGCGGTTTACTGAACGGGGACAGCGCCGAGGCGATCGCCGATGCCCCGGCATGGTAGGCAGACATCGCCGACACATCGGCAGCCCACATTTGCTCGTACGTGGCTTCAATGGCAGCGATCGCCGGAGCGTTCTGTCCAAACAGGTTCGACATCACCAGCGACACCAGGTCGGCACGGTTGGCCGCCACCAGCATCGGCTGCACCACCGCCGTCTTGACCGCTTCAAACTCGGCTATCATCGCCGCAGCCTGAGCGGCCGTCTGCTCGGCCTGGACCGCCGCCGCGGCAAGCCACGCCGCATAGGGGGCTGCCGCTGCCGCCATCGCCGACGACGACGCGCCCTGCCACGCCCCGCCCACGAGTCCGGATGTCACTGAGCCGAAAGAGGCTGCGGCCGAGGCCAATTCCATGGCCAACCCGTCCCAGGCCGTCGCGGCCGCCGCCATCGGTTCCGGCCCTGCCCCGGCGAATATCAGCGCTGAATTGATCTCCGGCGGCAGTACAGAAAAATTCATCGTCCAGCCTTCCCTGCGTGCCCCGCGTGATCAGCGGTAAACCGTGGCCGGTGAGTGGCTCTTGGCCCACAAGCTAGACGCTGAACCGTCGTGGCCACATAAATATCGCGCACAAATGGCCACGACTCATAGGTTTCGTAAATTTGATTTACAAAAGGCGCTCTCGGGTCATGCGGACCGCAAGCGGCGTCCGAACGCAGGGGCTATGGCAGCACGGTGTGCATCAACATCACGTTGTATGCCGACCACAAAGACAGGTTAAAGTAGACGTCTTTGCCCGTCGACCAGGGATGCATCATCGGCGCGTAGATGCCGCCGGGCATCTGCCATGACGACACCAGCATTTGCTCTGCGCTCCACGGTCCTTGCGGAGCCGGCGCGGTCCTTGCCACCACGTCGTTCATACCGTTGGTGTAGAGCGCCAGGTATTGCTTGAGGTAGGTGTTGTATTGGACGGACATTTCGCCCACCGGGCCCGGAATAACGGGTGTTGCCGCGTCCGGCTTGTTTGGAACCCAGGAGTTCGAGTCGCCGTTCCAGTACTGGTACTTGGTGAGGTCGGGCACAAAGCGCTGCGGAACTCGTGCCAGATATGCCGAACCGCCTCGCCCGGGCGGGGTCCCGAACGAGTAGAGGTAACCGTCGTTGGACTTGAGGTACGCCCCCATCTGGAAGTTCTCATTTCCCGGAACGAACCTGGCTTTTCCGCCGCTGTCCGGTCCGGACGCGCGGATGGTGCCCGGGAAGACCCCCCAGGTCTGACCATTGTCCTTGGACACCGCGATGCCCGAGTAGTTCGTCGTCCATTCCCCATCACGGCCCCAATTCCTGATGGACATGAAGTTGACGTATTGGGTTTTGCCGACGGCGATGCCCGCGGTCGGAATGATCCCCGTCTCGTCGCGCGCCCATTTGATGCTGTTGATGAGCTGTTTGGAGAAGCCCGGTTGGCGTACCGGTGAGCCGGAATATCTGTTGGAAGCGTCACCGGATGTCACATGAACTCCGTTGCCCAGGTCGCGGTCTTGGCTGCGGAACAGCGTGTTGTATCGCCATTGATGGCCATCGACAGCGCAGTAGCCGAATGTGTCGCCGAAGATCATGAGCACCTGACGGTTGGCGGGATCGCCGTTATCCCAAGGAATTCCGAGGTCGGTCCCGGAGATGCCGAAGCGTTCCAGGGTCTTGTTGGGGCTGTCCGGTCCGGTCACCCACTCGGCGAGGGATGTGGTAGCCCCGGCGAGCGTGGCACCAGGATCCGGCGCCGCCGCCGGAGCAGGGTCGGGTGCTGGGGCTGGGTTCGGAGTTAGCTGAGTGGCATTCGGGGGTTGTGGGCCCGTGGCTGGCGGATTGGGTGCCGGATTGGGCCCAGGATTGGCCCTGGGGACTAGCGCTTGCTGTTGTAGCGGCGCGGCATTTCTAGCACCCGGGTTGAGCAATGCGGATATCAGTGGACCCAGCTTGGGTAGCGGTGCACGGTCGTTGGCACCGCGAGGCTTGCGTCCGGTCGGTATCGGACCGTGTCCAGGTCGTACCGGGCCGAGCGCCGTGGCCCCGGGGTCGGTCACAATGGCGCTCGGTGGCGGCGGAGCGTTCGCGGCGTCTCCGCTGCACGGCGCCGCCATCGCTGGTGGCGCCAGGCCTATTGGAACCATGAGTCCAATAGCGGCCGCCCACGCCAGCGATACCGACACGATTCGAGGAATCGGCGACATGTCACACCTTCCCGGGCTGGACGTTGCAATTGACGTCCGCAGTTCGCTGATGTGACGATAGTGATCTCTGGGACTCTTGTGATCAGTGATCCACTGATAGGTATGCCTCCGTGACCGTGTCGCAACCCATCTGTTCATCTCCGACCTGCGCTGCTGCACTCGGACTTGGTACCGGTACATTCAAGGCCCATCGGGGCCGCGGATACCACGACCACCGGTGCCGAACATCGACGATCCGATCAATTTGCGTCCACTGTCGCCCGGACAGGTCAACAAGGTGTGGCTCTGGCAATCGCTACCCGGTCCCTGGATCGGGTCCGCACGGAATACCGTGTACCTGACCGGATTTGAGTTCCTCGAGCCTTAGCACGGACCGCTCGGAATACCACGGGTAGGCGTGGTTTCCTGCGTGGGCATGATCTGTGGATCAGGAACCCGATACGGGATTCCACGGTTTATCGTGCCCAGCGCCGCGTTGGGCACGCACTGCGGCACCGTTGATAGCGCGTGCAGCCCGGGATAATCCAGGTTGGGCCATGATGAGTTGGGCGGGACAGCGAAGTTGAACGTTGACGTCATGTCGCCGGTCACACTGCGCCGCCAAGCCGTGAGGTTGGGAACTGGCACCCCGAACCGAGTTTCGAGCAATCTCAGCTGTGAGGTGTGGTCAAACGTGTCGTGAACCATCTGCGGGCCACGGCTGTACGGCGAAATGACGAAGCAGGGAACGCGAAAGCCCAAACCGATCGGCCCGCGTATTCCGCCGGAGCCCGGCACCTGATCGATGTCAGGCACCGTGACATATTCGCCGGGAGTCCCGGCCGGCGCGGTAGCAGGAACAACGTGGTCGAAAAAGCCGCCGTTTTCGTCGTAGCTGACGATCAGCGCCGTCTTTTCCCACACCGCAGGATTGGCAAGCAATATTCTTAAGATGTTGACGATTGCGAAAGCCCCGGCCGCGGCTGGAACCGCAGGATGTTCGGATTCGAGAACATTGGGAATCACCCAGGAGACCCGCGGCAGTCTATTGGCTAAGACGTCGGCCGCGAAGCTCGCGGGATAGCTTGGTGCCACGCCAAAGCGGACAAGATCTGACCTGGGATCGGCTGACTGTTTGAAAGACGTCACAAGCGAGCCGTAAGTAAGAACCGAGGAGATGGGCCCGAGTGTCTTGTTGCGATACACCTTCCAGCTGACGCCGGCATCGCTAAGGTTCTGCGGCATGATGCGCCAACCGAATCTCCGCACCGGTTGGAAAGTGGGACTCTGCAGCTCCGGCCCACCATTTTGGCCGTCGGGGTCGATGGTGGCGCTCAGCCAATAAAGGCGGTTGGGCAGGGTGGGACCCAATACCGAGCAAAAGTAGCGGTCGCAGACGGTGAACGCGTCGGCCAACAGATAGTGGATCGGAATGTCTTGGCGCGTGTAGTAGTGAACCGCCCCGGTGAGTCCGGAGACTCTCTGATCTGAGACCTCAGCCGGCGGCT